>Ga0302241_1001812_pt1 | contig 14332 bp, 12 predicted proteins | sample AAG_UR_Arg_MG_FD_193532 | JGI IMG/M metagenome (GOLD analysis project Ga0302241, IMG submission 193532) | Enriched activated sludge microbial communities from anaerobic digester in WTTP, New Holstein, Wisconsin, United States - AAG_UR_Arg | ecosystem: Engineered > Bioreactor > Anaerobic >... | reverse complement strand
AGGAGGCAGTTCAATGTCATATTGAAGCTATGCTGGAAGATGGTGACCCTATACCTGTAGAAAAAATAGGTGAAATAAATGTTATCCCTTCTCCTGCAGTGGTGGCTAATGTATGATTGATAAATTAGAGTATTTCTAAAAAATTTTGTCTTAAAGTTTCTCTACATACTCGTAACAGGTAAATAGTTACTTAATATTTTTCGGACATTACTTTTTGTACTTACTCTAATGTATAATAGAGAGGGAAGGAAGGAGTAAAAAAGAATGAGAAGAAAAACTAAAATATATCTTTACCACTTATCATTTTCTATGAAGTAACTGGTAATTTTCAGGTAATCCTTCTGATCGTACTGTTTCAAATTTATCCATAATATATTTCCAAACAAGAAAATGTGTATTTTTAAATCGTAAATCATCTCTACCATCAAGAGAAAAATCTATTAAAATGACCCAGTTAACGTGTTTATTTTCTAAATCAGAAACCATTTTTCCCTGTTCTTCTTTTGTATCTTTACCTACAAAATAAATTCTTCTTGTAGGTGATTTTTTCTGTAATATTGGATAAAATCCAGGCCAGGGAGCAATAAAAACTGGTTCGGAATGTATAAAATCTGTATTTATTCTTTTTACAGCTTCTATAATATCAGCAGTAGATTTATCCATCCAGATGTTATCACCACATATGTTAATTTGAACAAAAAAATCTCCGGGAGCACTGGCCTTAGCATAACAGGGGCTTACCATATACATAGTATAATAAGACATAATAGAAACAATAAATAAAAATAAAATGCTGATTAATTTTAAGTATTTATTTTTTAGTAAAAAAGGGAGGCTTATTAAGCCCATCAGAAATGGATGAATGGAATGAGTCAGATGTCCTGTATCGGCCCGTGAAAAAGCATAATGCATATATATAAATCCTATTAAAGTTGTTGAAATAAGGATAGAACTTTTCTGGATACTTTCTTTAATTTTTATTAAATAAAGTCCAGATAAAAAATAATAGACAGGCAATATTAAAAAAAATACACCAGTAAAAAATTGCACTTTATTCATATAACTGACTTTCCATGGCCATGGGACAGGTAAAGTAATATTTGTATTGCCACTACTAATAATGGGCATTAAAAACTTTATATAACAGTTGAAAAAATTCGGGATTGATATAAACATATATAACATAGGAATATAACCGACTATTATTCCAGCACCAAAGAAAAATAATTTTTTCTTATAATCTGATCTATCTATTTTAATATAAATGTATAAAATCAATAATAAAAAGCCTATAAAATTATAAAGTCCGTGGTTACAGCCAAAGAAAGCTGATAAACCAACAAAAATTCCTGCAATGAGATGTCTTACATATAAAGGTTTTTCAATTAAATATACTCCAAAATAGACTGTCATCATTGCTATAGTATGTACGAAAAGTTTATGACGGGGATACATCCAGATGAGTAACAATACTCCTGCTATAAATAACTTCCACCAGGAATGAACTACCCGTCTGAGAGTCAGAAGGCCGAATATAAGACCAACAAATTGAAATATACTTACAGATATTCTTAATGCCATAATTCCATTACCTGTTATTCTGGCAATTGCTGATGTCCAATAGTATCGACCCGGTTCATATGACTCAAAATCTCTTATTGGTATTTCTCCCTTACCGGTCCATATAGTGCCATACCATAAAAAACCTTCATCTGCTAAATTAATAAGAATATTCCCCTGTAGCCAGAAGGAGATACTTACCAGAATAAAAGATATGGAGACGATCCTCAGTAAATCTAATTTGTCTTTAAATAATTTAATAAATCTATTTTTCATATTTCTTCATTTAAGAAGCATTTAATTTATTCAACCTGATTTCACTGTGTAAATCATAAAAACCAACTATAAGTACATCTGATACAACTTCAAATAAAATTACATCATAAAGCCTGTGATAGACAACAAACTCTTCTCCTTCATAACCTGTACAACCCAGAGAGAGGGCATATTGGCCGGCCTGAATATTTAACATCTGAAAAAATTCTACCAGAAACATATCATTTTTCTTACTTATTTTCATATCCATCTTCTTATACATTGTATTTGTTCCTGTAATCTCAAGGCCTTTCAGATCTTTTATCGTATAAGCAAAAATCGGTTCTCCAATCTCTTCATTAAATCTGACTTTCATTTTTATCGAAAACTTCTGATTATTCAGCAATTTTTGAGTGGGATTATTATATTCATCAAAAATTCCAAAATCTATAATTTCAGCTTTATTATTCCCATAGGACAGAAGATCGGGATTTATAGAGAATTTTTCTTTAAAAACATAAAGGTCAGGATTCTTTTTATCTTCTCTATTACTATTCTTATCTTCAATCTCTCCGTAGCAATCCACAAGAAGTCTTTTATACACATCAACAGCATCTTTAGGATCTGTTTCTGTAATTTTAATGCCATTCTGAATAACAATACCTTTATTACAATACCGCAGAATACTATCCAGAGAATGGGTCACAAATAAAATAGTTTTACCTGCTTCTTTAAATTCATTAAATTTTCTAAAACATTTTACCTGAAAAGCAATATCTCCAACAGATAAAGCTTCATCTATAATCAATATCTCAGGGTCCACATTAATAGCCACAGCAAAAGCAAGTCTTACATACATACCGCTTGAATAAATCTTTACCGGCTGATTGATAAAATCCCCAATATCGGCAAAAGATACTATCTCATCAACTTTCTTATCAATTTCCTCTTTCGTATAACCCATAATAGTGCCGCTGAAATATATATTCTCCATCCCGGTAAATTCGGGATTAAAACCTGTTCCAAGCTCAAGAAGGGCAGAAACTTTACCATTTACTGTAACATTCCCACCTGTAGGGGTCAATACACCGGTGATTATCTTCAAAAGGGTAGATTTCCCTGAACCATTTTTCCCTATTATCCCTACAGTCTCCCCTCTCTTAACCTCAAAACTCACATCCCGCAGGGCATAAAATTCTCTGTGATATTTCTTTCTGAAGGGATGAAGTGATTCTTTAAGGCGTTCTACAGGGTTATTGTAGAGTCTATAGACTTTTGAGAGGTTTTCTATTTTTATAGCTATGTCATTCATTATCTGTCAACTATTTAACTTCTGTATTAAAGATCCTCTCAATGAATTTTTTTCAATAGATAAAATAAATCTATTCTGGAATTCTAACCAGTTGGTCCACATCGATGTTGTTATCCAGGCTTACCCGGCTAACAGCACCGCTCCTATCCCACAGAGCTTTTAACCATTAGCGACAGTTGCATAGGACTTGTGGAGCATCCATTGGTGTCATAACCTGAACAACTTCTGCTATGGTTTTCACCATAACCCTCTAATCAATATGAGAACTTACGGCTTTCACCGCAAGCCGCGCCCCTTGTGGGCAGGGTCATTGACATAAAATTTCCCTTACAACATTAATAGAAAAATCTCCTCAGGGGTTTATATCTATTCTGCCTTATTATAACATATATTATAAAAAGTGAAAACTACTGAATATATTAGCAATAATTTATTTATCAAAAGGAGGCAAACTTTTTTATCTGCTATGTTTAAAGCCTTTAGACTACTAAAATTATATAAAATATATGGAGGTGATAGTAGGGAAATAAAAGAAAAGGTTTTAACGGTAAAATTACCCGGTGAATCGCACAGAAGATTAAAAGTGTTAGCAAGTTCTGAAGGACTTTCCATTAAGAGTTTTTTGATGAATATACCAGGAAAAGATGCTTATTAAGAGAGAAATCTATAAGAGCAGATCAAACTGCCCTTCTTTCAATGTGTATATATAATTTATCTTCAGGTTATTCCTTTCTCCTGTCTCCTTTACTTTCTCTACGTCCCTGCAGAGGAAAACCACTCCCATACCGCAACTCTTACTCACATCTCTCGGTAATGGTATTATATCACAGAAAATACCGGAATTATTCAGTAGTTCTTCTATTTTAAGCACTTCATGGATTGATTTAAAGAGGGCCACACATTTACTCATAGATTTAAAAACTTTTCTTTTCTTTAATTATATCCTCAAGGGATTTAATTAGAAAATCCATATCCTCTGTGGTATTAAAATAACCGGCACTGAGCCTTATAGTTCCCTTCGGAAAAGTACCTATGGTTTTATGAGCCACAGGAGAACAATGAAGACCGACTCTTACGTAAATATCAAATTTTCTGTCAAGAATAAAACCTATTTCTGCAGGATCACGATTTTTTATATTTATGGAAAAAACTGGAAGTCGATTCTCTGGACTGGAAGAACCGTAAAGTATAATTTCATCAATACTCTGAAGGGCCTCTATTAAATACCGGGAAAGGGCTATCTTATGAGCTAAAATATTTTCTATACCTGTCTCTGATATAAAATCCAAGGAAGCTTTAAGACCTGCAAGTCCTGTAGTATTCAGTGTACCTGACTCCATCCTGTCAGGATAAAAATTCGGCTGTTCCTCATTATCTGAGATACTTCCTGTTCCACCGAATTTCATAGGCCTTATATCCACACCTTCTCTTATATATAATCCTCCTGTCCCTGTAACTCCCATAAGTCCCTTATGGCCTGTAAAAGCCAGGAGATCTATTCCGTCCTTCTCCACATCAATAGGAATAATTCCAGCAGACTGAGCGGCATCTACCAGTAAAAGAGCATTTCTTTTAAAATTTCTCACTTTTTCAAGAGGTATAACAGAACCTATTACATTGGATGCATGATTAATTATTATGAGTTTAATTTTATCGGTAATTTTATTTTTAAATTCAGTATCAGTTATCACACCCTGCGGATCTGACTGAAGAATATTGATTTTAATAGATTTTTCTTTTTCCAGATATCTTAAAGGACGTATAACGGAATTATGTTCCAGAGACGTTATAACCACTTCATCTCCTTCTTTTAAAAAACCCTGCAGGGCGATATTTAACGACTCTGTAGCTCCAGAAGTGAAGATGACTCTGGAAGAATCCTCAATATTAAACAATCGAGCAAGTTTCTCTCTACAGGAAAAAACCATTTTACCAGCCTTTAAGGCAGGTTTATGGCCGGAACGACCGGAGCTTGCCCCTATCGTTAAAAGATACTCCTCTATAGCTTTTAATACACAGGGAGGTTTTGGAAATGATGTAGCAGAATTATCAAGATAGAGCATTATGGTCTTATTACCTTATCTGCTTTCTCCAGGGAAGAAAGTATTTCAAACATATTTGAGATGTTTCCCACTTCCAGATCTTCCTTTAATCCATAGAAATCAAGGCAAGTTCCGCAGGAAAGTATTGTAATACCGGATTTCTGAAGTTCTTGCAGGTCAGAAATAACCTTTGAACCCTTTGTACTGAGCTTTACGCCTGAATTTACAAAGATTAATTTTTCAGGCTTTTTCTTTAAGTCTTTTATTGTTTTAATAAAGGCCCTCATAAGGATATGACCGAGGTCTTCAACACCGATTCCCATCTGATCTGAAGCTATATAAAATACGGTATTTGTAATTGATTTTTTCTTTTCTTCCTGATTTTCCAGAGAAACAGCCTGTTTCTGAGTTCTCTGGATCGTTAAATGAATTTCCTTATCTTTCTCTTTTATCGTAACGGTACAACCCTGAGTCTTTGCAAATCTCTCCACATTATCCCTGCAGATTGCATCATCTACAAGAACCGTTATTTCATTGAATTCTTCAAGAGCTTCCTTTGTTAATATTACTGGTTCCGGGCAGGATTTTCCAATGGCATTAACTGTATGCATAATATTTATCTCCTCTGTTCTTCATAAATCTTCATCTCTTTTGCTCTAAAATTCATAATGAATTTATTATTTCATAATTAAATAACTGTTGTCAATAATCTATTGACTCAATTTTTATTTTCTTATATAAAGAAAGTAAAACAATAGAAGGTCAAAAAAATGAGTAAACATATTCTTCTTATAAACCCCTGGATTATAGATTTTAAAGCCTATGATCTCTGGATGAAGCCTCTGGGGCTTCTTCATATATCATCAATTCTCAGGAAAAAGGGCTTTTCCATAACCCTCCTGGACTGTCTGGATAGAAACCATCCTTCAGTAGTAAAAGAAAAAAAGCTTGATCCTCAAATGACAGGTAAATTTGTAGATGAAGAGATAGAAAAGCCCCTTCCATATAAACAGATACCCAGGAAATATAAAAGATATGGAATTCCCATAGAGGCTTTTAAAAAGGAACTAAAAAAAATCTCTGCACCAGATTTCATACTTGTAACATCAGTTATGACTTACTGGTATCAGGGAGTACACCTGGCTATTTCTATATTAAAAGAAAAATTCCCTGGCGTTCCTCTTATACTGGGAGGAATTTATCCCACCCTCTGTCCGGAATTCGCAAAAAAAACATCGGGAGCAGATATTATATTTGAAGGTTCGAATATACAAAAACTTTTTAAGATATTCGGCCAATTTGAGGAGTCTGATATGGAGTCTCTCTTTCCAGATTTCTCACATTATACAAAGCCTGATTACGTTACTCTTTTAACTTCTAAAGGATGTCCCTATAAATGTACTTACTGTGCTTCAAACAAATTACAACCCACTTTCCGTATGTTAAAAGCGAAAAAGATTATTGAAGGAATTAAATATATGAAACATAATTACGGCGTTTCTCATTTTGCTTTTTATGATGATGCTCTTCTTTTAAACACTCATATTACGTCTCTTCTGGAAGAGATAATCAGAGAAGATTGGAGATTAAATTTCCATACACCCAATGGACTCCATGCCAGATTTATTGATAGGACTATGGCAAAATTATTAAAAAAATCAGGTTTCGCCGAATTAAATCTGAGCCTTGAGACTACTGGGTCTACAATACAGGTCTTAACAGGAAATAAAGTAACTGCTCTTCATATTGAAAGGGCCATAGAAAATCTCTATTCTGCAGGCTTCTCCGGCAAGCAGATAAGAATTTATACTATTATGGGTCTTCCGGGACAGACCTTTGAAGAAGTTGAAAAAACTATGAATTATGTTTACACTCTGGGTATAGAAAATCATCTTTCTGTATATTCCCCTGTACCGGGGACAGAAGATTTTGAAAGAATAAAAAAAGAATATCTCTATAACTTAGAAGATCCCCTCTATCATAATGGAACTTACCATTATTACCGGGGCAAGTGGTTCGGTTTTCAAGAAAGAAAAGATCTCCTTGATAGAGTACACAGACTTAATTCAAAAATAAGATAAGCTATAATCTGAAAGTGTATAAAAAGTTTACAAAAAGTTTACAATTAGAGGTTACTTTTTCTCTGTATTTAAGTTATAATAAATCTGACGTACCATAGCAATCTTCAGTGAAAGGAAAAAATTAATGACAAATATAAATCCTTTAACACATAAAAACCATATAAATCATAAAACAACTATAAAAAAGAAGAAAGTAAAAGAAGAAGTTCAGGATAAAGTGATAATGTCTGAAGGATCATTGAATTTAAAAGAAGTAAATCTTAAATCTCTACAAACATATTCAAAGGAGGCAATTGAGGTTGAAAATAAACCTGCACCTTTTACTCAGACAGAAAATACTTCTTTTAAAACTGATAGTCCTAAAGAATGGAATATAGTGATTTATATGGCAGGAGACAATACACTGGAAGAAAGTATGGCTAAAAACATGGTGGATCTGGAAAGATACGGATCAAGTAAATCTATAAATATTCTGGTTCAATTTGACCGTGGTTCAAGACAGCACAGAGGGATAAGTCCCTGGGATGGTGCGAGAAGATTTTATGTAACAAAAAGTGATAATCCAGACGACATTATATCACCTGTAAAAATGGATTTAGGAGATATAAACACAGCAAATCCTGATGAACTCAAAGAGTTTATCATATGGGCCCATAAGGAATATCCTGCAAAACATACCCTCCTAATTGTAAGTAATCACGGAGGAGGCTTTGCAGGAGTAGCAAATGACGACAGCGAAAAATCTGTTATGTCTCTTCCCGATCTGGCCAGAGCTCTGGATGAAGCTAAAAAAGCCCTTGGAAAGGATAAATTTGATATTGTAGGTTTTGACTGCTGTCTTATGGGTCAGACAGAAGTTGCCTATGAAATAAAAGATCACGCTGGAATTATGATAGGTTCTGAGGAAGCAGAAGGAAATGGTGGATGGCCTTATTCAAGTATCTTCGGTGAAAATGGAAAACTTTTGAAATCAATAGATTCTATGGTAAGAAGGCAGGTAAATATTACTCCTGAAATGGTAGCAAAAAAGATAATCAATGAAAGTACTAAAATTCAGGATCAATTACCAACTCTATCAGCAATAGATCTGAGTAAAATGGATACTATTGCAAAAGCTGCCTCAGATTTTGCAGGTGAAGTCATAAAAAATACAAAAGAACTTACAAGCAATAATGGTAATATAGATGATATACGAAAAATAGCCAGTCAAAGTGAATCCTACAGTAAAACTATTCCCTTTATTGAACCCTACGGTCAGTACAGGGATGTAATAGATTTTGCAGAAAAAGTGATTAAAAGTCCTGATATTCAAAGCCCAGGGCTAAAGGAAAAAGCAGTTGCTCTCCTTAAAGCCACACAGACTGCCATTATAGCAGAACAGCATTCAGAATTTTATAAGGATTCCAATGGTCTGTCAGTGTATATTCCTACAGATAAACCAAAACCTCAGAAATATGGTTATACAAAAACAGAATGGGCAAAAGATACCCTCTGGGATGAAATGATGATAGAAGGACAAATTATGACAGGGAAAAAAGAGAAGTGGATATTTGTTCCACCTCCCTTATTTGATAAAGAAATAGTAAAACAAAAGCCCGATACAAAACCGCCGGATCTGATGGATCTGATTACTCCAAAGGAAACACGTAATGCGTAATGCGTAAGGGGGAGATGATTCGACAGAGGGGCGAACACAGGGGTTCGCCCCTACACTATAAAACCCCAACCTCTCATGGATCACCGATTATCCATATCTTCAGAAAGATTTTCTTTTAAATTCATTGAATTTCATATATATGAAAGAAAAAATCTTTAAAAGACTCAGGAAAATATATAATAAAATAGACTGTGAATTGGAAGCAAAACATTGCCGATTCTGTGTAGAATGCTGTCTGGATATATCAGATTTAAATGTTACACCTCTGGAAATAGATTACATAAACTATTATGATTCTACTCAGACTATTTCCTGGCAGGAATATAACAATAAAACCATCTGTCCTTACTGTGATATAGAAAAAAGAAAATGTCTTATCTATGAGTTAAGACCAAGATTCTGCAGAATTTTCGGCCATTTTTTAGAAAATTATTATAACTTTTACTCGGCCTGTGTCTACAGAGAAAGCCATACAGTATATGATAAAAATTCTATAGATAAAATTCCATATCATAAAGAATTCTGTGAACTGGTAAAAGAATATATCTATAACCTGCATGGAAAGGAACAGGAAGAATATTTCCAGACCTTGGCCCATCCTCTGAGGGAAGCAGAAAAAATAAGAAACTCCATACCGGAGTATATGGAAGCTATTAATAAAACTCCTGGCTATGCATCTCTCTACTATCACCTCGGGAAAAGTTATTCCTCTCTAAATATGAAAAATGAAGCAATAAACTGCCTCTTGAAAAGTTTAACTCTTGACCCAACACAGTTTCAGGCTTATAATCTATTAAGTTTTCGTTTTTATGAACTTGGTTTTATAGACTATGCCATAATCTCTATGAAAAGAGCCTTAAGAAGTGCGCCATGGAATAACAGAGCTATCTTCAGCCTGGGATTATTTTATTTTGAAGCAGGTAAATTTAAGGAAGCTCTGGAAAATTTCGAGAAATTAATAAACCAGAAAGAAAACTTTGAGGGTCTGGAAAATTATATAAAAATCGCAAGGGAATTACTAATATGATAAGGAAGTGTTTACAATGACTGAAGACACAGGTGAGAAAAAAGGTCTCAATACCGATATGATAATGGTATATCTTGCAATAGTAAAAAGGAGATGGTTTGACAGTGGGGCGAATACAGGGGTTCGCCCCTACACGTCTCACGAATGTCTCAAACAATCTATGGGGTCCATCTGAGAGGCCTTTCTGGCAGGGTATTCGCCAAAAAGTACACCTACTGCCATAGAAAATAACATGGCAAGGAGTAAATTATTTCTTATACTAAAATAATTGAGCATGAAAATAACAGGGTAGCCAAATTTATTTAAAATATTTACTATTCCTATTGTTCCGAGGATACCAAGAATAAGTCCTATAAATCCTCCTATAATACTTAAAAATATAGATTCCAGTAAAAACTGTGATAATATATCGGATTTGCTTGCCCCCATAGCACGTCTCACACCGATTTCTCTTGTCCTCTGTGTCACGGAAACAAGCATTATATTCATTATACCAAGTCCTCCTATTATAAGGGATATGGAAGCTATAACACCCATTATAGCCTGTATGGGTGTTAGAGAAACCTTTTCCTGAAGTTTTTCCTGAAAGGACTTCCTTACATCCAAATTTTCACTCATTTCAAGGGCAAAAAATTTTAAATTATGTCTTTTTCGTATAATATCACTAATCTCTTTCATCACAGAGGAAGGATCACATCCTGTAGTGGTCTGAATAGTAATAAAATCAAAACCTTTTTCTGATATTTCATCCTTTAGCAGTGAATATGGTATGTAAACACGCCATTTATCGTGTAATTTATTTATAACACCTTTTACAGAAAAAAGTGTATCCCTCATTTTTATATATTTATCTACAGGATCTATATTACCAAAAAGTTCCTCTTTCAAATCTTCTGTTATTAAACATACTTTTCTGGAGTTCTCTATTTCATCCAATGTAAAGAAACGCCCTGCAATTAAAAAATTATTACTATCTGGTATTTCAAAGAATCCTGAAAAATAGGCTTCTGAAATCTTATTATTAAATTCTATTTTTTCTCTTTCCAGATCAATATAACAATTTACTTTCTTTATGTAATTACATTTTTCTCTTATATTGATTATATCCTGATTATCCAGCTTAATAAGAGAATGAAAATGTACCTTTTCTATTTCTTCTCTACTTCCACCACGTTTACTTATTTCCCGGGGAGATAATAAAGAGAATACATATGAAACATCCTGATTATTCTCTCTCTCATAATAAGTAATTCCCCTGGAGGTCTGTCCGATTCCAAGTATACCTATAACAGATGCAATACCTATACTGAGACCAAAGATGGAAAAAAAGGCTCTAATCTTATTTTCTCTGATACCTTCCAGAGCCTGAAAAATATAATCATAAACCTTAAGAGTTCCCCGGTATTTCATATCATACCAGATAACCATTATAATCAGTGCGAAAATTATTACGAGGATATAATCATAATTATAAAGGAAAAATAATAAAAAACTCTGAAAGGACCCATGCTTACTGAGAAAGTTATCTATATTCTTCATTATAAAGATGAGCCATTTTAAAGGAAAAGGCAAAGTCTCTATCCATCTTTCAACAGAATTCATTAATAATCTCCTTCTGCATATCTGAGACATTCCACAATATCAAGTTTTGCAGCAAGACTGGCAGGATATACACCGAAGATAATACCAAGAAAAGAAGAAAAAATAAGTGAAAAAGGTATAAGAAAAGGCCAGTTCACATTGTCTGAAAGTCTTATATTATAAAGACCGTAATCATTAATTACTTTTATAAGAGATCCCATAGAAAGCCAGGAGATTAAAATACCTAAAAGACCACCTGCAAAACAAATAAGACATGCTTCAATGAGAAACTGTATAAGAATCTCTTTTTTACTTGCCCCGAGAGATCTTCTTATACCAATTTCAAGAACCCTTTCATAAACAGAAACCATGAGAATATTTATTATACCTGTACCGGACACAGAAAGAGTAATAAGTGCAATAGAAAATAAAACCATACCTGAAAATCGAACTGCTTCCTCTTTACTTTTGAACTCTTTCATAGCAGGTTCTATTTTAAACCAGTGATACTTATACTGATAATCAATCTTCAAAGCTTCTCTAAGCTCTTCTATGGCTTCTTCTTCAGAGGAAGAAGACATTTTAACCTCGATTTTATTAACAGTTTTATCACCTGTCATAGAAATTACTGTTGTAATGGGCATAATTATATTATCTATACCAAAACCCTGGCCATAGGGATCTACATCCAGAATCCCTATAAGCTGGACAGAAGAATTTTTAATCTTCATTCTTTTATCCAGAGGTTCTCTAAAATAAAACATAAAATATGTATCAAGAGGATTTGATTCCAGAACTGAATTAACCATTACACATACAGAGTTACCTGAGGCAATATCTTCATAATTAATAAATCTTCCTTTCAGAAGAGGCTGATATAATTCCACATATTCTGAGATACCTGTAATTTTTTCATACCTTCTTATCCATAAATCATAACATTCCATATATACTTCTTTAAAAGGGCTGATCTTAACTGAACGAAGGCAGTTATCCTTTATAGTCTTACAGGTTTTATATTCCAGTAGAGCCTCAGGAAACATAATCAAATCAGGTTGTATTATAAACCATCCTTTTTTCATGTGATTAAAGTTTCTCAGTGCTTCTTCTGCTCCCTGACTCAGGGCCATAACTATTATAATAGATGTTACACCGAGAGATAAACTGAGGACACTCAGAAAGGATCTGAGTTTATTTGCAATAAATCCATCTATGGCCAGGTTTAAATATCTGAGTAAAAAATTCATTTAATAACCTATCTTCCTTTGTTTTACCGAATCTCCATCAGAGAGATTACCCTGCCAGTCCCAGATAATTTCACTATTATTGGAAAGACCGCCACATATCTCAATATAAAACATATTAGATAGACCTGTCTCTACTTCTGTCTTTTTAGCTTTTCCCTTCTCATAAAGAAAAACATAGGTTTTATCACCTTCTCGAATAATTGATCTGGGGGGAACTACCTGAACATTCTCTTTAAAATCAGTAACAAATTCAAGATCCATAGACATACCGGCCCTGAGATCTACAGAATGAAAAGCAAACTTTAAAATTACCTGTATTTCATCTTTTTTAAAATTTTGATCTTCTAGTTTTTTTATTAATTCACTTTCAGAACATTTGCTGTATAATATAGGTTTATAACATATACTCTCATAGCTAACTATAGAAATTTCCTCACTACTGAGATTCAATTCCTTGAAAGTTTTAGCCAATTCATCTTTAGAATTCAAAAACTTCCTGTTTTTAAGAGATTTTATAGCCTCAAATTTATCTGGAGGAATTTTATTTTTCACTCTCTTCAGAGTTAAATCAGTAATTTCCATCCATCCTGTAAGTAAGTCCAGTTTATTTTCTGGAATTTTATTTTCTGGAATATGTTTTTTTAATTTTCTTACTGTATCATCACTAATTGAATACCAGACTGTATCAAAATCAATAAAGACTTCAAAATTTACTTTTTTTTCATTCTCTCTCTGACCGGGCTGTCCCATAGGAGCTATAGAGAAAACCTTTCCTGTGATAGCATTCCATCTATCTATACCACTGCCGTAAATTCTAACTTCCTGCCCTTTCTTAATAGATGAAATATCTGACTGATTAATAGAAGCCTTTATTTTAAAATGGGAGAGATCAGAAACGATAAATAACCTTGTTCCGGGAGAAACCTGTTTACCGAGCTTTATTTCTTTATCTATAAGGGCTATCTGTCCTTCTATAGGACTCAGTATCTGTAATGAAAGGGATTTTTTTTGAGTTTCAAGAAATTTTTTTCTTAAAAGAGAAAGTTTACCTCTTGCCATATTTATTTCTAAAGAAATTGTATTACCTGAATCTGATAACTGAAGAGATTCTTTATATTTTTCTAATTTAATTTGAGCCTGTTTTATTTTCTCCTTATTAAGCTCTTCATTAAGAAGTGCCTGTTTCCTGGCACTTTCAAGTAAGGACTTACATTCCTCCACTTTCAATCTGGCCGCTTCCAGATCCTGCTCATTCCTTGCCTTTAAATTTTCCAGTTCTTCCACTGCAAAATCATAGGCCAGGCGTGACCGTTCATAAGCATCCAGAGCATCTTCCATAGATTTCTGTGAAACAATCTTTGCCTGAAAGAGTTCTTTTAAACGGTTCATATCATTTTCAGCCTGTTTCTGTGACATTTCTGCCACTTTAACCTTCAAAGCAACTGAGGCATACTGAGAATTAAGATCCTCTTTCAGAGTTTGAAGAGAATTTTCAGCTTCCTGTAAAGCAGTTATAGCAGAATCTATAGAAGACTGATCCTTTTTTTCCGCCATTCTGGCTTCATTTTCC
>Ga0302241_1001809_pt1 | contig 14364 bp, 14 predicted proteins | sample AAG_UR_Arg_MG_FD_193532 | JGI IMG/M metagenome (GOLD analysis project Ga0302241, IMG submission 193532) | Enriched activated sludge microbial communities from anaerobic digester in WTTP, New Holstein, Wisconsin, United States - AAG_UR_Arg | ecosystem: Engineered > Bioreactor > Anaerobic >... | reverse complement strand
GCCGCCAGCACAACTTTCAGTTTCGTTTCTTTCGTGTGTTTATTCCGCATCCCAGTCATATCCGTTCCCTTTCCGTACTCGTTTAGGGACCTTATATCACTGGTCTAAATTTTGGGGGGCAGCTCACCTTTGGACGGAACGTCGAGTCAGAATATACAAACCTTTCGTACAGGAAGGGCAGACATTTTTGGGGAACAAGTTCGAATTATTGAAATCCTTGATAAGTGCAAGGCCAACATATGCGTTAATACGGTTGTCCATCAGCAAAACCATGAACAAATCCCAAATATTTTACACACATTAGCGAATTTTAGTTTCGTAGCAAAATGGCAGTGCTTCCAGTTTATGCCTATTGGGCCACTGGGATATAAAAATCGTGGTTTGTTCGCTATATCAGACGATGCTTTTGCAAGAACGTGCGACAAGATTGTCCACAAGACTAAAGAAATAAAACCATCGTGCAAAGTTGAGTTTAAGTCGCGAATTGCCAGGAAAGGCAATTACCTGTTGATAGATACGGATGGATTATCTTGGATGCCGAATACGTCCGTCTCATCTGTTTGGGATTCGAGGGTCGACGCCAACGATGAAAGGATAGTCGTTGGAAACATTAACAACGCAAACGATATTCCAAAAATTATCGACGCAGTCTTGAACCCAGGACGGGAACAAAAAAGACAGGGTCCCACTCGAAGCGATTTCTTGCCTTCACGGCAGATGCGCACGGCCCTTGCTGTGTAAGCAAGGCTTTTATTTAAAAGGAAAGGCGTTTCTCATGAAGCTTAATATTTTAGAACTTCCTCCTCTTTGGGAACCTTTACCGCCCAAAGGTTATGGGGCGATAGAATATTTGGCTGCGGCGCAAATTGAAGAATTTGTAGCTATGGGACACAACGTAACGACCTTTGCATCAGGAGATAGTGTGCTAAAGGGGAACTTGGTTCCTATTGTGCCTACAGCATTGAACCACTCTCATTACGGCGATCCAGAAGTTATGAGAATGATGCAATTCGCACATGCAGCCGAATGCGCTTCAAACTACGATGTAATCCATTGCCATCTTCATTCAAATACGGGATGGCTCGGCCTTCCCATGCTAGCGCAGCACGCTGACAAAGTTGTTTTCAGCCTTCATACGTTTGCTACGGAGGAGAATAGGCGTCTTCTTGCGTTATATCCTAACTGTAACTACGTAGCGGCAAGCGATAGCCACAGAAAATCCTTCCGTCTGCCGTTCATCGAACGCTTTGTTTATCATGGAATTCGATTAGAAGATTTTCCCTATCATCCATCGCCAGACCTTAAAAAAGGTGCTTACTTGGCATTTTTGGGAAGATTGAGGCCTGAAAAAGGGGTTCATGTCGCAATCCAAGCAGCAAAAGAAATTGGATTGCCTTTAAAGATTGCTGGTAGAGCCAAGTCCCCTGACCAAGACTATTTTAAGGAATGCATCGAACCTTTCATTAAAGATGGAACAGTCGAGTTTGTTGGTGAACTTGGACCAAAAGAAAAAACAGAATTTATGGGTGGGGCTGTAGCGTTGGTCAATCCGACCTTGATCGAAGAACCTTTCGGCTTGGTCGTTATCGAGGCCATGGCCTGTGGGACGCCTGTGCTGGCAACCCCTAACGGTGCGATGAAAGAGCTGATCGTTCATGGAGAGACCGGTCTCATTTTTTCAGCAGAAAACGTAAGCTCTTTGAAAAAAGAGACGATTCTTCAGGTTAACAGAAAAAAGGTTCGAGATTCTATCGAAAGACGGTTCTCTCATAAACATATGGCTCAAGGCTATGCGGAATTGTTCAAAGCGGTTTCTGTTAAGAACAGGAAGAAAACGATTCGCTTGAATGTCTCGCGAGAGAACGTAACAGGTTTTACTGAATTGAGAAAGCCTTTAAGATTAGGGGGCTGTTCCAATGGCTAGTTTGCTTGTCCTTTCCCCGCACCCAGACGACGAAACGCTTTACTTCGGCGGCCTTATTCGACGCGCCATCAAGTCGAATTTCAAGGTTCACGTTGCCTACATCACTTCTGGGCACAATGGCCGTACGTTGGGACTTGTTTCCCAAAAAGATCTTTGGAAAACGAGGGAAGATGAAGCAGCTGCCGCAGCGAAAACGCTGGGCGTTACGGATACGTTTTTTATGCATTATCGGGATTACGATCCGAGCACTGGCGCAAAACCTCTGTGGCGTGGAGCAAGCAAGCAACTAACATCTTGGGCAAAATCTCGGATTACAGACAAAACATTGGTTGTTTCGCTCCCCCCCAATGGAATGAATGGCCACCCAGATCATGTTAAGTCTTCTTCCATTGCGAACAAGCTAGCATCGGACCTTGGCCTAGATATAGCGTGCGTAACAAGTCGCAAACTGGTCGATTATCCAGAAAAAACTGCGTTCCTCACAATTTGCAACAGGCAGAAAACACATATTCTTCCTACGCACGCCGTGTCACTTCTTCCTGACGAGACTGCGGTAAAATTAAACGCATTAGCTTGTTATGAGACACAGGCCCTGTCTGTTTTGGGTCATCTCCGGCGCAACGGGGGAAGAATAGATGAAGAAACGTACAGCGTCCGTCCTTCTGGCAACGTTTTTGCAGAGATTTTTAGCCCTGTGTCGTTGGAGAAAAATTGAACGATTAATTTCCCATGCTTGTGAAATGATGAGGAAGAATATGACCCAGAAATACATTGATGTTTATGAAAGATCTGACTGCCCACCGCCTCCATCGGGCATGAGATATTTTGACATGATTGGTGGGGAGAAAAACATTCGAATGTTTATTGCTCCAGAAAACATGCTTCGTGGTGAGTTCATGAAGCAGAATGCAAACGCTCTCGACGAAAGTTTGTCGCCTGTTTTTCTGTGCGATAGCATTTCTGTTCGACAGGATATGGCTTATGCAGTCCCCGGTTTCTATATCATAAACCCTCTTCCTCACTACTCTTCTTTTGATGAGGTTCCACCAGTCGAAAATTTGCGGCTTGCGAATATAAAATACTGGATAAGAAAAGGAATGAGAGAGGCGTTGGGGATCGAACATGTGCACGTCTACTACGAAGAGACGGAGGGGTTAAGACATTCACATGAATGGATTCTGCCAATTTATGATATTAATGAGAGCAAGCGCATATATGATTTTAAAGTCAACGACTACCTGGAAAGCTTCAAGTTTTCTGAACAAAAGAATGCCATCCTAGGCTTTAACAAAAAAATGCGAGATTATGTTGAGAAGGTAGGTTTAGCCCAAATGGATATGCAGATAAAGTCTGCCTTTGATCAAAGAGGCCCCAGATTACTCCGTCCTAGTAATATTTTTTCACCGAGATGACCTGTTGCAGTAAATGGAATAAAGAGAGTCTAATCTATGCCAATTTCTATTATAGGACACAGGGGTATGGGCCCAAACATGGGCGGCGAACAACATCTCCCCATTGAAAATACACTTCCAGCTTTTGCTGCCTGCATTGCGCAAGGAGCCGATGGTATTGAGTTCGATGTGCGACTCACGAGAGATTCTCGATTAGTAGTGTATCATGATGACCGCATTGCTCAGATAGAGCGGTCACATAAATCTCATTACCCACTGATTAGAGAAATGACAGCAAAGCAAATCAACGAACATAGATTCTGCAGCGGGACACAAATACCCCTCTTTGTGGATGTACTAAATTTTGTGGTGATGACCAATCAACATCGTGCACGGGCTGGCCAAAAAAATCTGAGGATCAATGTTGAGCTCAAAGAAGGAGATTCTGCTAGTTATGTCTTAAAAGAAATCGCTCCATTCCTCGAGACAAGAAAAATTGATGCTAACTCCCTCTTGTTTAACAGCTCACATTGGTTCGACCTGAAGAAAATTAACGATGCCTCCTCCAATTTAAGGATATGCCCGAATATCAAGCCCGCTCACTTCGAGCCGATTCAAAATGCGGGGGATAACGATCGCTGGCCGTTGTCTCCTTTTCCTCAAACGGCTATTGGGCACTTTCTTAAAAAAGCGAAGTGTTATGGAATCGATATAAGGCTAAGTGACTTTTCTGATTGTGCTTTAAGCCTATGCCAGAAGCACCAAATAGCCTTGGTCGCTTGTGAATGCCACGGAATTTTAGACACAGATCTTCGACAGGGAATAGGCAAAATGCTTTCTGCTTCCAGAGAGTTGCCTGAGGTCATTCTAAAATCAAACAACGTTTCGCGTGCTAGACGACTGATTTCACAGCAAGATTATGGACCCAATACAAGCAACGATCAACGATCCCATCTAGTAAGGCCTATGCTAAGATGCCTTGATCGAGTTGCATCTCTTGCTGTATGACAGAAAGTGGCCGTGGTTCTACTCGCAAATGAGCCAAGCCTGAACATCTATAGGAAATAACGAAGGAATTTGCCCGTGCGTTTTAGTCATCTGTTTTCTCGAACCAGCAAAGACACTAGCCGTAGTGATGTAAGTCGAAATGCCCAGCTTTTGACAAGGGCTGGCTACGTCGACAAGCTTATGGCCGGGGTCTATTCCTATCTCCCCCTAGGACTAAGGGTTTTAAACAAAATTGAGGACATCATTCGCGAAGAGATGAATTGTTTGGGTGCGCAGGAAATCTTAATGCCCTCGCTACAGCCTAAAGACATTTGGGATCAGACGGGCCGATGGGAAACTGTAGATGTTTTGTTTAAGTTTAAGGGGGCTGGAGACCGCGATTTGACTCTAGGCCCAACGCATGAAGAAGTCGTCACCCCGCTTGTTACAAGCTTTGTTCATTCATACAGAGACTTGCCAACGGCAGTCTATCAAATACAAACAAAGTTCAGAAATGAGGCCCGAGCAAAATCGGGGTTGCTTCGTGGACGTGAATTTCGCATGAAAGACATGTACTCTTTTCACGCTACTCCTGAAGATTTGGACGCGTTCTATGAGAAGGCTATCGTCGCTTACAAAAAAATATTTGATCGATGCGGGCTTGGAAAACAGACCCTTCTGACTTATGCGTCCGGCGGCGTATTTTCAAAGTTTTCGCATGAATTTCAGACACTAACTCCTTATGGAGAAGATGTCATATACCGTGTGCCTGGTGCAGACGTGGCGATAAATCGAGAGGTCGTCAATGAAGACGGGGTTTTAGACGATGTTGCAAAAAACAAAAAGCTTGAAGATCTTGAAGAAGCTAAGGCGATTGAAGTCGGGAATATATTTAAGTTGAGCACACGCTTCCCAGACGCATTTGGGAAGACCTACGTTGACAACAACGGAAACAATCAAAAAATTTATATGGGTTGTTATGGAATTGGTCCGAGCCGGTTAATGGGAACCATCGCGGAATGTTTAAGTGATGAGAACGGCCTCGTTTGGCCGAGTGAAGTAAGTCCTTTTGCAGTGCATCTCGTTTCGTTAGCACGGGAGCCCGGCGATGTATCTGTCGTTGATCAGCTATACAAGGATATGCTTGGCTCAGGGGTGGATGTTCTTTACGATGACCGCCAATTGCAAGCTGGAGAAAAACTCGCAGATTGCGATCTTATAGGCATTCCTCATAGACTTGTTGTAAGCAAGAAGACTCTGGCGGAAGGGGCTGTTGAATACAGGAGCAGGGCATCTAAAGATACCGTGCTAATCAAGACGCAGGATTTAATGGGGTTTCTCCGTGATTTGAGACTCCTTTAGTTTTAGCCCCCCTTCCCTTTCTACGGCAATCCCTCCCACTTGCGCTTATGCCCGTTCGCTATCTTGCGCAGCGCGGCGGGTTTGATGACTTCGACCTGATCGCCCCACATATAAAGATGCCACGCCATCTCCAGCATACCTCCGGCCTTGAAGCTAACGGTCAGCGATCCATCTTTGCCTTCTGTTAGTTTTTGGGAAGGATGGAAGACAAAGTCGCGCGCGGCCTCTGCAGCCTTGGGCGTAAACTTCCAAACAACATCCATCGGCTTTTCGCGCCAAATGCCGAAGGATTGTTCGGCATAGGCTTGCAAGTTGAAAGACGTGTCACGGCTGAACGTGTCCCCCGTTATTGTGACATCCTCAATTTGTGAGAGCGTAAAATGATAACGGGCAGCCTCACGGCCTTTATTGGTACCGCCGCCAATGAGATAATGCCGATGGCCGTAAAGGAACCCGTAGGGCGCAACGCGCTTCACTTCGGCCTTCGGCTTGCCTTTTGGGCGATAGAGAAGCTCGACAATCCGGCAGGCTTTGATCGCCTCGCGCAAAGCATGAAGATGTGCCGCCTCAATCTTGGGGCGCGGCCCCGGACGTGTGGCGAGGCCTTCCGCCTCGATCAGGGCCTCAAGATCAGTCTCGATGCGACGCGAGGCTTCGGGCTTCTGGAAGCTTTTGATCTTGCTGCACAAGGAGCGCAGGGATTTGGATTGAAGCTTCATATTGCGCGTGCAGAGAACCTTGCAAGCAACATCCAAGCTCGATAGTTCGTCAGGGGTTAGGCCAAGGTGTCGCCCATTTGTTGAAGAAGGTATGCGCCAGCGCTTGATGCGCCCTTCATCGACGCTCTCTTCCGTTTGAGGGTAAACCCGCACCACGGCGTCCCTCATCCGCATGGCCGTGCGGCGCGAGACTTCATACATTTCCTCGATTTCTGCCAGAGAAACGCCATCGGCGGTCGATTGCATGGCAAAGGCAAGATTCAGCAGGTCTTCGGCTTTTTCAAATCGCATGGAAACGGCCTTGTTTTGTTGCGCTGTTACCCTGCCACAAAAAACCTCGGCCCGCCAAGGGGCAATGTGACCGGAATTGGCACATCAGCGTGATAAGACAACTCGAAAGATTTCTTTGACCCGCTGGAGAACACCATGAACAAAGTTTTGCTATGCGCCTTACTCCTGCCATTGGCAGCCTGCGCTTCCGCCCAAGACCACCGCGCTGACGTTTCCAACCAAGACAAGGGTCGCCTGACAGTCGCTGCCGCCCAGCGGGAGCTCCACAAGGGCATGACGTCGGCAGAAGTCGTCGAGGTACTGGGATCCCCGAACATGGTGACGACCGACGAAAATCGCCGAGAAAGCTGGGTTTACGACAAGATTTCGACCGAAAAGGTCTATTCCACGTCCTCTGGTGGGCTTGGCCTGATCTTTGGAGGCGGCGGGGCCACGGGCGGCGCTGGACTGCTTGGAGGGCTTGGCGGCGGTATGAGCAGCGGTTCGGGCGCAGCCAGCACGACCCAGCGGACGCTGACCATTATCGTGAAATTCGACGAGGCCGGACGCGTCCGCGACTATGCCTATCGCTCCTCCAGCTTTTAAGGGGGCCATGATGCGCAAACTTGCTCTTTGTCTTGTTGTTTTGCTGTCCTTGTCCGCCTGCGCCCAGACGGTGCCCAAGGAAGCGTTGGAGCTAACACAAGAAAGCCTCCAGCAGCGCCAAACACAGACGCGGCGCTTCGAAACCAAAGATGAAAAGAAGCTCCTGTCGGCCGGCGCGCAGGTTTTGCAGGATTTGGGCTTCAATCTTGAGGAAAGCGAAACTGGGCTTGGCGTGGTCGTCGGTTCCAAGGATCGGGACGCCACTGAGGCTGGGCAAGTCGCCGCCGTCATTTTCTTGAGGGTCATGATCGGCACGCCTGTGATCTATGACGAGAAGCAGAAAATCCGCGTCAGCCTGATCACCCGCCCCGTGGCCGACAAGGAAACCGCCGCGCGTGTGACCTTCCAGCGCGTGGTTTGGAACAATCAGGGGCAAGTCTCAACGACTGAACCGCTTAACGATCCCAAGCTGTACCAGGAGTTCTTCGACAAGCTCTCGCAGTCGGTCTTCCTGACGGCCAACGAAATCTAACGCATTGAAACAAAAGGAAAGCCAATGTCCCGCCAGCCAATTAAGACCATAGCCGTTCCCTTTATGGCCCTTTTGCTTCTGACCGCCTGTCAGACAGATAGCCGCAATCAGGTTCTGCAGACCTCCGAGAGCCAAGTGGCGCTCCGCAACATGCAAAGCCGGGCCTTCGATACGACCGACAAGGCCAAGACCCTGCGCACCATCATCGCCACGCTCCAAGATCTGGGCTTTGTGATTGACAAAGCCGATGCCACCCTCGGCACAGTAAGCGGAACGAAATTAAACGGTTACGCTATGCGCATGACCGTAAGCGTCCGTGATCGCGGCACGACCCAGACCATCGTTCGCGCCAACGCCCAATACAACATCACGGCGATTGAGGATCCGCAGCCATATCAGCAGTTCTTCGCCGCCCTTGAAAAGGCGATGTTCCTCACGGCGCAACAGGTGGATTAGCTGCCTTTTATGAGGAACGAGCAATATTGCGATGGTTTAATCGGTAAACTGGCGACTATTGGGTTCTTTTAGCTTTATGATTGGAGAATTTTGCCGTATTTTCTGCTGTAGAAAAAGAATCAGCAGCGGGCAATAACACCTATGAAAGACGACATCCTTACCGTTCGTGAAGTAGCGGAAATGCTCAAATTGGCAGAAAAGACCGTCTACAGTCTTGTCGCTGAGGGAGAGATTCCAGGCTTTAAGGTAGGTGGATCGTGGCGCTTTCGTAAAACCGAGATTGATCGGTGGATTAAAGAAAAAGAAAAGCGCACATGAAAATAATCGACAACATAAATGCTCTACTTGGCGACGACCTCAAGACATCGCTTTCACCGAAGTCCAGGGTAAAGATCGCGGCGTCATGTTTTTCGATTTATGCTTACGAGGCGTTGAAGGCTGAATTGTCCAAGGTCGAGTCCCTGGAATTCATTTTCACCGCCCCAACGTTTGTTACCAACGAAGTCACGGATAAGGTTCGCAAGGAACGACGCGAGTTCTTTATTCCCAAGGCGAACCGTGAAAGTAGCCTGTACGGCTCCGAGTTTGAAATTCAGCTTCGTAACAAGCTGACCCAACGGGCGATAGCCAGGGAATGCGCGGAGTGGATACGAGACAAGGCAACCTTTCGTTCAAACCGAACAAAGGCCCAGATGCAGCAGTTTATCTGCATTGCAGATGATGAGCAGCAAACAGCATATGCGCCCCTGCATGGCTTTACCGCCGTGGACTTGGGTTATCAGCCAGGTGATGCCGTCTCCAATATTGTCAACCGTTTCGGCGACAGCGCACACACCGCGACATATCTCCAGCTTTTCAATAGGATTTGGAACGACCCCGCCAAGTTGCAGGATGTTACTAGTGCTATTTGCGACCACATCGAGTCCGTGTATCAGGAGAATGCGCCGGAGCGCATTTATTTCCAGATGCTCTACAACATTTTCAAGGAGTTCCTCGAAGACATTAACGAGGATGTTCTACCGAACGACCGCACGGGTTATCAGGAAAGCCTGGTCTGGAAAAAGTTGTTCAATTACCAGCGGGATGCCGCCGTCGGCATCATCAACAAACTGGAAACCTATAACGGATGCATCCTTGCTGACAGTGTAGGCTTGGGCAAAACATTTACGGCCCTTGCGGTCGTCAAATATTACGAGCTTCGGAATAAGTCCGTGCTGGTGCTGTGCCCGAAAAAACTGGCCGATAACTGGCTCAACTACAATAAGAACCTCAAGACCAATATCTTCGCGCAGGATCGCTTTGGTTATGATGTGCTGTGTCATACCGACCTGTCGCGCACGTCGGGAGAATCCTTCGGCATGCGCCTCGACCGCGTGAATTGGGGCAACTATGATCTGGTTGTCATCGACGAGTCCCATAACTTCCGCAACAATGAAGTTTTCAAAGAGCGCGAGACGCGCTACCAGAAGCTGATGAACAAGGTCATCCGCGAGGGTGTTAAAACCAAGGTACTGATGCTTTCGGCGACCCCCGTCAATAATCGCTTCAACGACCTTAAAAATCAACTAGCTCTGGCCTATGAGGGTGAGTCCGACACCCTCAACGAAAAATTGAAAACCAAGCGGAGTATCGAGGAAATATTCCGCCGTGCGCAATCGGCTTTCAACGCCTGGTCGGAATTGCCGCCCGAACAGCGCACGGCCCGCGCCATTCTCGACAAGCTTGACTTCGATTTCTTCGAGGTGTTGGACAGCGTGACCATCGCTCGTTCGCGCAAGCATATCGAGACGTTCTACGACACAAAGGATATTGGCAAGTTCCCAGAACGCCGGAAACCCATCTCCATCCATTGCCCATTGACCCAGCGCACCGATGTGATGGGTTTCAACGATATTTTTGGCCAACTTTCCTTACTGAAACTCGCAGTATATGCGCCAATCAGCTACATTCTGCCCAGTCGCCTTAAAAAATATGAAGATATTTATGATACAGAAGTATCTGGTGGTGGTGGAAAACTGAAACAAGCAGACCGTGAAATCGCGCTCAAAGCGTTGATGACGACCAACCTGCTCAAGCGGCTGGAAAGCTCGGTAGAATCCTTCCGCCTGACGCTGGAAACGCTGGAAGGTAAACTCACAAACACGCTGACCACCATCGTTAAGTTTGAGGCAGGACAAGATATCGGCGTCTCAGACTTTACAGAAGGCGTAGAAGACCGTCTAGAGGGAGACGAGGACAATATCGACGAGCTTGACGATGGTAACAGCGTCGGCGGCAAGGTCAAGATCAGCCTCTCCGACATGGATGTCCCGCGTTGGAAGGACGACCTAAACGGCGACTTGCAGCTAATTCACACGCTTCTGGAATCCATGCGCAAGATCACACCGGAAGACGATGCCAAGCTCCAAGACCTTAAAACGCGGATCGTCGGCAAGATCGCGAACCCCATTAATGGCGGCAATAAGAAAGTTTTGATCTTCACGGCGTTTGCCGACACAGCCCAGTATCTCTACAAAAACATTGCGTACATCCAAACCAGCATCAACGTCGCCGTGGTAACGGGGCAAGGCGCGCCTAAATCAACGCTCGGCACGGGGTATGACTATCAGTCCGTTCTCACGCTCTTCTCTCCGCGATCAAAAGAAAAAGCTCTAGTGATGCCCGACGAAAAGGGCGAACTGGATATCCTGATCGGCACAGATTGTATTTCCGAAGGCCAGAACCTTCAGGATTGCGACTATCTGATCAACTATGACATTCACTGGAACCCCGTGCGGATCATCCAGCGCTTCGGACGTATTGACCGTATCGGCTCCCCCAACGCCAGCATTCAGCTTGTCAATTACTGGCCCGATATCTCGCTCGACGAATATATCAATCTGAAAGAGCGCGTTGAAAATCGCATGATCATCGCCGATGTAACAGCCACGGGCGACGATAACGTTTTGACAGCCAAAAGCAGCGAAGTTGCTTACCGCAAGGAACAGCTCCGCCGCTTGCAGGAAGAAGTGATCGAGTTAGAAGATTTAAAAACAGGCGTTTCCATCACAGACCTTGGCCTCAACGATTTCCGCATGGATTTGATCAACTACGTAAAACAGCATGGCGATCTGGAAGATGCGCCCAAGGGCATGCATGCCGTTGTTTCTGCCGAGCCTGATCTTGGTCTGAAGCCCGGCGTCATTTTTGCACTGCGCAACCGCAACAACGGCGTGAATATCAACCAGCAAAACCGCCTGCATCCGTATTATCTGATTTATATTGCCAAGGATGGCGAAATCATTGCCAACCATACCGAGGCCAAAAAGTTGCTCGACCTTGTGCGCACCAGCAGCAAAGGGTATGACGAACCAATCGCCACCGTCTGTCGCTTGTTTAACAGCGAAACCGACGACGGGCGAAACATGAAGCCGTATTCTGACCTTCTAGGTGCGGCCATCCGCTCGATGATTGAGGTCAAGGAAGAAAAAGACCTCGACAGCCTATTCAGCGGTGGCAAGACTACGGCACTTGTGAATGCCATCTCAGGCCTTGATGATTTTGAGCTGATCGCCTTTCTGGTTATTCAGGAGGGCCAAGAAAAATGAATAACCGCATGACGCTCTTCGCCTATCCGCAGAAAGCCGCCTTTGGACGCATCCTGCCTAAAACAAAAATCTACCAATATGCTGGCCCCAGCACAGCAATGAAAAAGCTGTTTGTGGATCAGGTGGATCAAATCGCCTGGGCGTATAAACTGGCACCGGAGACGATCAACATCAAAGCCACCAAGGCCGTACCGGAAATTCAGGTTTTCACCATCGCCCTCAAGACGGGAGAGCTGAAGGAAGACGTTCTTCGCTGTATCGACAAGGCCATCCCGTTTCCCATCCTGTTTGAGCTGGCCTATGACAGCAAGGTCAAGGCCGTGGCGTGCTATAAACGACCGAATGAGGCCGATAGCACGAAGTGGGTCTTGAGCAGCTATTTTGAAACGCCGTGGCTTGCGGCAGAGGCAAAGCGCACAGCTCTGCCCATCACACTTGATCTGGCGGCTCTGTATGCCGAATTGTTGCGGGCGATTATCCCGCATCCCGCGATACAGGGTGAAAGCCTATCCGATCATATCGTGCGGGTGGATGCCATCCGCGCGCGACAGAAGGAAGTCACAAAAGCCGAAGCGCGACTGGGCCGCGAGAAACAGTTTAACCGCAAGGTTGAAATCAATGCCAATATCCGCACGATACAGCAAGAGATCGCGGATTTGACCGGCAAGACATCAAGGAGCGAATGAACCAATGGAAAAACTGAAAATGCACACCCACGACCTGACGCAGGATCATATCGCCCGGATCCGTGAGATGTTCCCGAATTGCGTGACCGAGGCGAAAGACGCGCAAGGTGCGATTAAGCTGGCGGTGGATTTTGACCTGCTGAAACAGGAACTCTCCGGCCAGATCGTGGAAGGGCCGCAGGAACGCTATCATCTCAATTGGCCGGGCAAGCGCGAAGCTTTGCTCACCGCCAACGCACCCATCGCCAAAACCCTGCGCCCCGCGCGTGACGAAAGCGTCAATTTCGACACCACCAAAAACTTGTTCATCGAGGGCGATAATCTCGAGGCCCTCAAGCTTTTGCAGGAAACCTATCTCGGTAAGATCAAGATGATCTATATCGACCCACCGTATAATACGGGGAGCAACCTTCTCTATGATGATGATTTTTCTGAAGATAACATAGGGTTTCTCAAACGTTCGAACCAATCAGATGAGAATGGAAACAGGCTTGTAGCAAATCAAGAATCTAATGGTCGGTTTCATTCTGACTGGCTCTCCATGATTTACCCAAGAATAAAAATTGCCAGAAATTTTTTATCTGATGATGGCATCATGATCATAAGTATAGATGAACACGAATACGATAATATGTCCAAGGTTGTAGCCGAAGTTTTCGGGGACAACAACGTTGATACCCTTATCTGGCGAAAGAACGGCAAGCAAGGGAATACCAAAAAAATACAAAGATATAAGACAACGCATGAATATTTAATTGTGGGCTACAGAAATAAAATGAACACAAGAATTGGTAAGGTTAAGCTTTTGCCAAACTGGAAAGGCCAGAAAACTAATGCTGATAATGATCCTAGAGGGAATTGGGAATCGGGGGTTATATGCCTCCATGAGGATAAATCTGATCCAACTTCAGAGAATTATTACTCTATAGTGCTTCCTAGCGGTAGAACCATGACAAGGGAGTTTTTCTTTTCAAAAGATGTTCTAGATGCCTATATTAAGGCAAACAAAATTTACTATCCAAAAGACGGCGATGGAGTCCCTAGACTTAAAATTTTCGAGAATGAAGAACAAGAATATTTCTTCGACACCATAATAGATGAAATGGGCACTTTTAGTTCTGCTAAAGAAGAGGTGGCTGAAATTTTAGGGGACAGAGAAATTTTTGATACCCCAAAACCTGAAAAAATGATTAGGGAGCTCATCAGATCCGCATCATACAAAAAATCTATTGTATTAGACTTTTTTGCCGGATCCGCTACTGCGGCTCATGCAGTAATGCAATTAAATACGGAGGATGGCGGTAGTAGGAAATTTATCATGGTTCAGTTACCAGAAGAATGTGATCCTGAGTCTGAGGCATTCAAGGCAGGCTATAAAAATATCGCTGAGATTTCTAAGGAACGCATACGCCGCGCAGGAAAAAAGATTAAAACAGAAAATCCACTTTTTACAGGTGATGTCGGCTTTCGCGTGTTGAAAATCGACACGTCCAATATGGCTGACATTTATTATGTGCCGGATGCCGTAAAGCAAAGCGATCTGCTGAAGTCCGTGGAGAACATCAAGCCTGACCGCAACAGCCCCGAAGACCTGCTGTTCCAGGTGTTGCTGGACTGGGGTGTGGACTTGACCCTACCTATCGCACGCGAAAAGCTGGCGGGTAAGCAAGTCTATTTCGTGGACAGCAATGCGCTGGCCGCCTGTTTTGATACAGGCATTTCTGAAGACTTTGTGAAGGAGCTGGCCGCGCGCAAGCCGCTGCGAGTGGTTTTCCGCGACAACGGCTTTGCCAGCGATGCGGTGAAGATCAACGTCGATCAGATATTCAAGCAGCTTTCTCCCG
>Ga0302241_1001803_pt1 | contig 14389 bp, 11 predicted proteins | sample AAG_UR_Arg_MG_FD_193532 | JGI IMG/M metagenome (GOLD analysis project Ga0302241, IMG submission 193532) | Enriched activated sludge microbial communities from anaerobic digester in WTTP, New Holstein, Wisconsin, United States - AAG_UR_Arg | ecosystem: Engineered > Bioreactor > Anaerobic >... | reverse complement strand
GCGACTTCATCAAGTGGGGCGCGCGGAGCGAGCACTTGTTCGGTGTGGACCTCTTGTCGCAACGGGTCGAGGAGGGCCGCCGCCTGTGTCCCGCCGCGGTCCATCTGCAGCAGGGAAACGCGGCGGCGCTCGGCTTCCCCGACGCCAGCTTCGACATCGTGCTGCAGGCGACGGTATTCACCTCGATCCTGGATGCCCACCTGCGCCGCCAGGTCGCGGCGGAAATGCTGCGGGTCCTGAAGCCGGACGGCTGGATCTTGTGGTACGACTTTCATTTCAACAATCCCCGCAATCCGGACGTGCGCGGCGTAAAAAAGGCCGAGATCCGGCAATTGTTTCCTGCCTGCGAGATCCGTCTGGAAAGGACCACACTCGCGCCACCGCTGGCCCGGACGATCGCGCCGGTTTCATGGTGGACGGCGCAGCTGCTGGAAAAACTGCCGTGGCTCCGGACGCATTACCTGGGTATCATCCGCAGAACGTGATGGATGGAAGAGACTGTCGGCAAGACAGGCGATTCCCTGCAAACGAATTGGCCTGCTCTGGCGGTCTGCCCCAACGGTCGCGTTGCGTCGGCCTTCGCAGTCGATTCCGCTTCCACAATCAGCCCCGCCGGGGAAGATGCCATGCTGTCACCTAGCGGGGTCCCAAGGCTGGTCAGGATGACATTCGACGAATACATCGAGGAACTGAGGCAGGATACTAACGTCTCGGCCCACATCGAACTGGATCGGGACAAAGAAGTCCAGTACATGCGCGACTCCCAATTCCGCTTCAAGCGTATTGCCGCCGCCATCCCCGCCTCTCCGACGCCGCTGAGGATCCTGGATATCGGCACCACGCCTTTCACGTTGTTCTTGAAGCAGTCCCGACCGCAAGACGACGTGTGGACCCTGGATCGCACCGAGTTGTTGGCCGAACGGTGCCGGCAAGCAGGCGTCGAACTCCGCGCCTGTAACCTCGATGATGCCCGCTTGCCCTTCGCGGACGAGATGTTCGACGTGATCGTCTTCACCGAAGTTCTAGAACACGTGTTCGCCCCGCCCAGCGAAGTGCTGCGAGAGGTCCACCGCGTGCTTCGCCCCAACGGAGTGCTAATCATGGGCGTGCCAAACATCGCCAGACTCTCTCAACGGGTCAAGATGCTGTTGGGACGTTCTCCCCTGGAGCCCGCCGATCACCAACTCAACCGCGACTGGGTCCACGGACACGGACATATCCACGAGTACACCCGAGGCGAGATCATGAGGTTGTGCCTGGCGGTGGGATTTCGTGAACTCCGATCTGAGATGCTCTCCGCCAGTCCCTGCGATATGCTCCAGGGTAGGAGACGATTTGCGCTCGGCCAGTTTGGGTACGACTTGGTGACCTATTTCGTGCCTGGTTGGCGCTCCTACATTCATCTGAAATGCCGTCGGTAAGCGGCCCCCCAACCGCGGTTGACGGGGCAATGGTCAGCTCCGGACACCGATTGGGGGCACCCAGATCATGCACCTGCCGGAGAAACTGCCGTGGCTGCGCAGGCGTTACCTGGGTATCATCCGCAGACCCTGAGGGGACGAAAGGTGACGCGTGACGGAAGAGGTGGCGCATGAAACGAGCGATCGACGTGCTGGGTGCCGCTGGCGGGCTGCTGCTGCTTTCACCCCTGCTAGCAGTGATTGCCGTCCTTGTGAAACTCAGCTCTCCAGGCCCGGTGTTCTTCCGCCAGCAGCGGATGGGGCGCGGCATGCAGCCTTTCTGGATTCTCAAGTTCCGCACGATGGTCCAGGACGCCGAGTCGCGGGGGCGGCAGATCACGATCGGCGATGACGACCGCATCACGAGCGTCGGACGCTGGCTTCGCAAGGCCAAGCTGGACGAGTTGCCGCAATTGATCAACGTGCTCAAGGGCGAGATGAGCCTGGTCGGGCCGCGGCCCGAGGTTCCTCGCTACGTGCACATGTTCCCGGACGATTTCCGCGAGGTGCTGACCGTCCGCCCCGGCATTACGGATCCGGCTTCGATTACGTTCCGGGACGAAGCGGCGGTACTGGCCGCCGCCGGCGATCCCGATGCGGAATACGTGCAGCGGATCCTGCCCCAGAAGCTCCGCCTGGCAAAGGATTACGTGCGGCGAAGTTCGGTTCGTCACGATCTCTCCTTGGTGCGGCAGACCCTGCTGCGGCTCGTGACCGACCGGCTGCCAGACCGTCGGCGCGAGGCCCCCCAGCCGGCACTGCTCAAACCGGCCGCCGTCCCGTTCTTTCGGGTCGCCCTGTCGGACGACGAAATCGGCGAGGTCGTCGCCTGCCTCCGCTCCGGCTGGTTGACGACGGGTGAACGGGTGAGGCGATTCGAAAGCGACTTGGCCGATTTCGTCGGTGCCAAGCACGCGGTTGCCGTGAACTCCTGCACGGCGGCGCTGCACTTGGCCGTCGAGGCGCTGAACTTGGGGCCGGGCCAAGCCGTGCTGGTGCCCACCATGACCTTCGCTGCGACCGCCGAGGTCGTGCGCTACCAAGGCGCCGTGCCGCTGCTGGTGGACTGCGATCCGCTGACGGGCAACATCGACTTGGACGACGCCGCCCGGAAAATCAGCGATCTGCGCTGCGGGCAAACGCCCTTGGATCCCTCTTTGAAAGTCGTCGGCCTGATTCCCGTGCATGTAGCCGGCGCGATGGTGGATATGACCGCAGTCCGGCGATTTGCCGAAAAGCACGGCCTGTGGGTCGTGGAGGACGCCGCGCACGCCCTTCCGGCCGCGTACCGGGCGGATGAATCGCAGCCCTGGCGACGCTGTGGTGAGAACACGGCCGCCGTCACCTGTTTCTCGTTCTACGCCAACAAGACCATCACTACCGGCGAGGGCGGCATGGCCGTCACCGGCGACGCGGAACTGGCGGCACGAATGCGGCAGATGTCGCTGCACGGCCTTTCGCACGACGCGTGGAAACGGTACACCGGCGGGGGTAGTTGGGACTACCGGATCGAGGCTCCCGGCTACAAATACAACCTGACCGATATCGCTGCGGCGATCGGGCTCCACCAACTGCGGCGCGCGGAAACGCTGCGGCTGCGGCGCGAGGATTTGGCTCACCGCTACCTCGCCGCCTTGGCCGGGGTCGACGAGTTGGAGTTGCCACCCGTGCCGGAGAACCGGCTGCACTCCTGGCACCTGTTTCCCATCCGCCTGCGTTTGGACGAGCTGACTCTCGACCGCAACGGCTTCATCGACGAACTGCGGTCTCGCGGCGTGGGTTGCTCGGTCCACTGGCGTCCGTTACACCTGCACCCCTATTACGAGCGCACGTTTGGCTGGCGTCCCGAAGATCTTCCCACGGCAAGCCGGATCTGGGAACGGTTGATCAGTCTGCCGCTGTTTCCCGATCTGCAGGAGGCCGAATGGCAACACGTAGTGACGTGCGTTCGAGGGCTCTGTGAGCGTCACAAGAGAAGCGGCACGCCGATCATCCGCCGAAAAGCAGCCTGAGTCCGAAGCTTCGCACCTGTCCCGGAACGTCTTCGCCGAGCGGAATTCACTCCGCCTGAGCCGACGGGAGTCCGCGGGACGACGAAAACGGGAAGTTGATTTCGGGAATTCGAGTTCGTCTGGACAGGTTGGCGGTGACAAGCTATTCTCCCGCCCCGCCGCAACGGTGAAGAAGTGGATCCGTTGACGGAAGCCCGGCTTTTCCGAAAAAGCTGGGCTTGTTGATGCCACGGCGGCGAGGAAACCGAAGGGGCCACTTTCCGCAGAGAGAAGAACCATGAATTTCAATCTGTTCTTGTGGATTCGTGAAGGTGTGAAACAGTCGGTCTTGTTGGGGGTTTCCGATGCGATCGAGGCGATTGGCACGCCGCAGAACGCCGAGGACATCACGCCTCGACTGCTGGAGTTCATGAAGCAGGGAAACGCGGAGCCAGGGAAATCCACGGGGGCAGCGGGCCAGCGCAAGCGTCTGGGGCGTTCGCTCAAGGATTTGGAAAGCCCCGCGACAGCCGACGCGTAAAGGGCAGAAGAGGGTGTTGAATTTCTTCTGGCGGATACCGCCATGGCCAGAAAATCGCTGGGCAAGCCAGCGGCATTGGCAGCTTGTCCGATCGTCGCTCCTGGCCCGTGTCCGCCGCCTGTCGGGGTATGCAAACCTGCCAGCGTATCTTACAATTTGGCCCAATGCTGGCGCTCGCGTCTTGGGGATGTGTGTGCCTGGAACCTTTTCGTCGGGCAGAGGGCTTCATCGACCTGTCGCCCCTGGATGTCTCACGCTCGAAAGGAGTCTCGCTATGCCAAATCGGATTCTGTGTACGCTGCTGCTGGGCGTCCTTCTCTCGTTCGGATGGATTGCGATGTCATCGCCGGCGTGGAGCCAGGAGCAGCCGGAAATGGGCGATGTGGACATCAACTTCGACGTCGAAGGCGCGGAATTCGATATCGAGGCTCAGCGGGCGGCGGCCGAGGCTGCCGGGGCCGCGGCAGGCGTCTTTGGCGCCCTCGTGCTGCTAATTGACTTGGCAATCGCCATCCTCATGATTGCGGGGTTGTGGAAAGTCTTCACCAAAGCGGGAAAACCCGGCTGGGCGGCGATTATCCCCATCTACAACGGCATCGTGCTTCTGGAGATTTGCGGCCGGCCGATTTGGTGGATCCTGCTGATGCTAATCCCCTGCGTCAACATCATCTTTTCGCTGATCGTTTTCATCGACTTGGCGAAATCATTCGGGAAGGACGCGTTGTTTGGAGTGGCGTTGTGGCTGTTGGGATTTATCTTCCTCCCGATCCTGGGATTCGGCAGCGCCCAGTATCGCGGCCCCGCCGCGGCTCAGTAGTGTCTCGATTTGGAATCTCTGCACGTGGTTCGCCACGGTTTTGGAGTGCGGCCCTCCGCCGCGTTCGGGTTACTTGGCCCTGAGACGGTGGCTCCCGTGTGCGGCATTACCGGCGCAATCTGGACCGATCCTCGACTGGCGGTTGACCAGCAGGTGCTGGTGCGCATGACGGACGTACTGCGGCACCGCGGTCCTGACGACGGCGGCTTCTACGTCAGCGAGCATCGTGTGGAGCCGCCCTACGGCACAACGCCGGGGGTGGCTTTCGGATTTCGCCGCTTGTCGATCATCGACGTGGCGGGCGGCCATCAGCCGATGTCGAACGAGGACGGGAGCGTCTGGATCGTCTTCAACGGCGAGATCTACAATTTTCCGGAACTGCGTCATCGGCTGGAGGGCGCCGGCCACCGCTTCGCCACCCGCAGCGACACGGAGACGATCGTCCATCTGTACGAGGACGAGGGCGTCGAGTGTTTTCGCCGTCTGAATGGGATGTTCGCCATCGCCGTATGGGATGCAGGGCGGCGGCAATTGGTGCTGGCTCGCGACCGCATGGGCAAGAAGCCGCTGGTTTACCGCCACGAGCCGGGCCGGCTGTCGTTTGCCAGCGAGCTGAAAAGCCTGCTCAAAATCCCCGACGTGCCGCGCGACGTGGACCCCAGCGCCCTCGACCAGTATCTGACTTATCAGTACGTGCCGCACCCGCTCACGATTTTCCGCGGCATGCGCAAGGTTTCGCCCGGTCACTACGCCGTTTACCGGGACGATCAGGTGCAAGTGCGGCCGTATTGGGAGCCGGACTTCAACGGCGAAGTGCGGATGAGCGAAGCGGAGGCGATCGAGCGGTTGCGGGAAACGCTCGAATCGTCCGTGGTCATGCGGTTGCAGAGCGAGGTGCCGTTGGGGGCTTTTCTGTCCGGCGGCGTGGATTCTTCGTTGATCGTGGCGCTCGCTCAGCGGAATTCGAACCGTCCGCTGAAGACATTCTCGATCGGCTTCCCGATTGCGGAATACGACGAGACCCGGTACGCGCGGCTGGTGGCTCAGCACTTGGGGACGGAGCATCACGAATTCCAGGTTACTCCCGACGGCGTGCAGATCTTGCCGCAACTGGTCTGGCACTACGACGAACCGTTCGCCGACAGTTCGGCGATTCCGACGTGGTACGTCTCGCAGCTGACGCGCCGGCACGTGACGGTGGCGCTCAGCGGCGACGGGGGCGACGAGTTGTTCGCCGGCTATCCTCGGTACAAGTCGGTGGCCCTGGCCGCGCGGCTCGATCGTTGGTGGCCGTTGCGGCAAGTGTTCGGGGCGGGTTTCTGGCAGCACCTGCCCTCGTCCTCGCGGCAGAAGTCGGCCGTGCGGCGATTCAAGCGTTTTTGCGAAGTGCTGCGGACGCCGCCGCACCGCCGTTACCTGGACTGGGTGGGAATTTTCAATGAAGCCAGCCGGGCAGCGCTGTATCGCGACGAGTTCCTGGCGGCCTTGCCCGATGCGGATCCCGCGGTCTTCCTGCAGGCGGCGCTGCAGCGTGCCCGCGCCCGCGACCCGGTCACGGACTTCTCGCTGGCCGATCTGCTGACGTACCTGCCCTGCGATTTGATGACGAAGGTCGACATCGCCTCGATGGCCCACTCGCTGGAGTGCCGCCAGCCGTTCTTGGACTATCGCCTGGTCGAATTGGCGGCGTCGTTCCCCGCGGCCTGGAAGTTCCGGCGCGGGCAAGGCAAGCGGATCTTGCGGCGGGCGTTCGGCGATCTCCTCCCGCGCGAAGTCTGGACGCGGCGCAAAATGGGCTTCGGCGTGCCGCTGGACCACTGGTTCCGCGACGAGTTGCGGCCGTTGACGCACGACGTGTTGCTGAGCGAATCCGCTCGCTGCCTTAAGTACTTTCGGCCCGATGTCGTCCGCCGGATGGTGGAGGAACACGAGCTGGGCCGGTTCAATCACTGCTACCGCCTCTGGACGTTGTTGATGTTCGAACTTTGGCTGCAACGCTGGTGTGGTGCTTGACGCGCGTCTGGCGGCGGTGTAAACGTGATGCGGGATGACGGAGGTTGGATTATGCGAGACGCGTTGGCGGTGATTCTGGCAGGGGGGCGGGGTGAGCGGCTGGAACCGCTGACCCGAGACCGCGCGAAACCCGCCGTGCCGTTCGGCGGCGCTTACCGCATCATTGATTTCACGCTCTCGAACTGCCTGAACAGCGGCTTGCGGCGCATGCTGCTGCTGACCCAGTTCAAGTCGATGAGCCTGGACCGTCACATCGACTTGGGCTGGCGGCGGTTTTTCTGCCGCGACTTGGAGGAATTCATCGACATCGTGCCCCCGCAGCAGCGGGTTTACGCCCATTGGTACGAGGGTACCGCCGATGCCGTGTACCAGAACATCTACACCATCGAAAAGGAACGCCCCGAGTACGTGGTGATCCTGGCGGGGGACCACATCTACAAGATGAATTACGGCCCCATGATCCAGTACCACAAGGACCTGCAGGCCGATCTGACCATCGGCGCCTTGCGAGTGACGAAGGAGTCCGCACGGCAGTTCGGCGTGATGCAGGTCGACGGGCAGTCTCGCGTGATCGGTTTTGAGGAGAAGCCGAGCGATCCGAGGCCGATCCCCGGAATGCCCACCCATTGCCTGGCGTCGATGGGGATCTACGTGTTCACATCGCGGTTCCTCTTCGACCAGCTCTTGGAAGACGCCAATCGGCAAGACAGCACGCACGACTTTGGCCACGACATCATCCCCTCGATCATCGGCTCGCATCGCGTGTTCGCGTTTCCCTTCCGGGACCGGAACGGCGACGGCGACGCGTACTGGCGGGACGTGGGCACGCTGGACGCCTACTACGCCGCCAACATGGATTTAGTGGCCGTCCAGCCCGAGCTGAACTTGTACGACGACGAGTGGCCGATCCGGACTTACCAGCGGGTGTTGCCGCCGCCCAAGTTCGTGTTCAGCGGCCGGGGGGATGCGGAGCGCAAAGGTCACGCCCTGGACAGCATCGTCTGTTCCGGCTGCATCGTCTCCGGGGGCGAAGTCCTCGGCAGTATTCTGGGACTGTGCGTCCGCATCAACAGTTATTCGCACGTCGAGCACTCGATTTTGTTCGACGGCGTGCGCGTCGGCCGGCACGCGCGCATTCGCCGGGCAATTGTCGAGAAGGGCGTGCAGATTCCGGAAGGCATGTGCATCGGCTACAACTTGGATGAAGACCGGCGGCACGGCTTCACGGTCACGCCGGGCGGCGTGGTGGTGATCCCGCGACTGGACAATATCGCCGGGGCGGTTCCGCACACGGCCTGAAGGTTTGGAGCGGCTCCCCTTTGACACGCGAAGAGAAAGCCCCCATAATTTGAGGACTGTCTGGGATTTCTGCGTTCGCCTGCCAGTCCCCCCACGCTTGGCATTTCGAATTTGCACCTCCCAGCCGCAGGTGTTGTTTGGTCTTGGCTTGATTCGTTCTGCTGTGGAGGTTCGCCCTGATGAACATTTACGTCGGAAATCTGTCCTTTGATGCCAGCGACGACGATCTCCGTACCGCCTTTGGCCAATTCGGCGCCGTGTCTTCCGTGAGTATCATCCGGGACCGGGAAACGGGTCGCTCGCGTGGTTTTGGCTTTGTGGAAATGGCCAACGACGACGAAGGCAAGAGGGCCATCGAGGGCCTCAATCTCCAACGCATCGCCGGCCGCGCGGTGACGGTCAACGAAGCTCGGCCTCGCGAAGAGCGGTCGGGCGGAGGCCGTGGCGGACGCCGCCGCTAGCCCCTCACCGCCAGCTGGTCGATGTAGCATGATTCGAACGCCGGCTCCAGGTTCAATTCGATCGTTTCCAAGCCGGCGCTGATTTGTTTCATTTCGTCCAGCACACTGCTGTCCAGCAGCGCCAGATAGGCGCCGGCCAACGACGTGTTGCCGACCAGGCTGATTTGCTCCGGGCGAAATCCGGGCAACAACCCGCAGCGAATCACGTTGTCGATGTCCATGTGGAATCCGAAGCCGCCGGCCAGATACAGCGTTTTCACGTCCGGCGGCTGCAGTCCCACGCGGTTCAGCAGGCAGACGATGCCGGCGGCGATGGCGGCCTTGGCTTGCAGCAAGCGGGCCACGTCCGACTCCGAGACGTAAATCGGTTTGCCCTCCGCGCCGCCGGCCACGACGAATTCGCGGCCGTGCTTGCCCGCGCGGACGCGGGGATGCGTATCGGCGTCCGGCGCAAAGCGGCCCGTGTGCCGCAGGATGCTCGCCTGCCGGGCTTGCGCGACGAAGTCGACGTAGGCGGTCCCGCAAACCCCGACGGGCGCCACGTCCCCGATCACGTCGATTTCCGGCGACGTCGAGTCGCGTTCCAGGCGAATGTGGCTGATCGCGCCCCGCCCGGCCCGCATTCCACAGCTCAACCCCGAGCCTTCAAACGCCGGCCCGGCAGCCGTGGCGCAACCCAGGAAACGCTCGCCGTGCTTCAGTACGATTTCGCCGTTGGTGCCCACGTCGACCAGCAGGCTGGTCTCGCTCTGGTAAACCATCCCGCTGGCAAAGACACCGGCCATGACGTCGGCGCCGACGTAGGCGGCGGCTCCGGGCAAAAGGTGAACGGCCGGGTTGCGCAGGGCGGGTCGTCTGTGCTCGGCGGCGACCTCCGGCGAGGGATCGGGTCCTTTCGCCTTCCGCGCCGAACGGGATGACACGCGCAACGGCAAGTCGTCCAGTCGCAGCACGGTGTGCTCCAGGAACCGGGGCCTGAACGGCACCATGCCCATGGCGCTCGGGTCGACTCCCGCAAACAGGTGCAGCATGGTGGTGTTGCCGGCGATGACCAGCGACATGACCTGCTCCGCCGCGACCCCGCTTTCCCTCAGCAGCTGTTCGATCAGCCCCTGGAGCGTCCGCGTCACCACGGCATGCTGCAGGCGACCGATCATCCGCGGGTGCGTGATGCAGAGCTGGATCCGAGTCAGCACGTTGTCACCGAGGCGGACTTGTCCGTTGAGCGCCGAGGCGGTATTGACGATCTCGCCGTTGGTCAGATCGACCAGCACGGCGACCACGGTCGTCGTCCCGACGTCCACGGCGATGCCGAACGGCGCTGCCTGGCAGGCGGCGTCGCAAGGCTTGACGAGCCAGTGATCGCCGGCTTGCTCCAGCGCCAGAGTCAAGACCTGTTGCTCCGGCGGAGGCAGCAGGGCGATGTCCGCCGCCGCTCGCACGGGCAGATCGTAATCGCGCTGCCGAGCGGCGGCCTCGCAGATCGCCTCGGCCAGCGGCGTGCCGGGCGTCCATTCGCCGGCGGGCACCTCGATTCGCTGCCACAGGGGGTCGTGAGCGCGGGAGACGTTGATGCGGAACGACGTCACCACCTGGGGCTCGTGAGCCAGCAGCGAACGGGCCGGAACGTGGATTTCCACGTGGCCGTCCGGCGGCAAATGGTATTGACAGGCGCGAATGCCGTGAGTTTCGGACGACGCTTCCAACGCCACGCCGGTGGCAGCGTCGATCAGCGGGCCGGACAGCAGATCGACCAGGCAGCCGTCGCACAAGCCGCGCTGCCCGCAACGCGTGTTGAGCAACACGCCCGCCTGCCGCAGCAGCGCCGAGAGCACGAGTTGGGTCCGGCGGCCCTCGGCCGAAATCGTGTGCTCTTGGTCACCCACGCGAACGGTCAAGATCGAGCTGTCGGCCATGGAGGAACCTGCGGTATCCCGCCAAAATAGTGGAAACCGGCGGAGAAGGCGATAATTTCGGCGTCATCACGCCTGTTCGTGGACCATCCGGGGGCGGGAAGGCCGCGCCCGCGGTCTGCGGGACGACTTCTGGCCTTCGCTCCGATGTCTCGTTGCCTGCCGGTTTGCCGTATTGTAGACTATCGGCTCGGAATTGATACCCCTTGACCGTGCGCGGCGGCACCGAGCGGCGCTTGAGTTGACGCCGGCCGTCCGTGGTGGCACGGGGACGATGAGTTGGGCTTCTTGCGAAAGGGTGGGTTATCTATGCCTGATCTCCAAAAGCTGAGCGAAGCAATCAAGTCCGGGAACCGCGAGGAAGCGGTCGCGATGACCAAGGAGGCGATCGCCGCCAAGGTTGCGCCCAGGGAAATCCTGGACTCCATGGTCGTTGCCATGGACGACGTGGGACGCAAGTTCCAGTGCAACGAGATCTTCGTTCCGGAAATGCTCATCGCAGCGCGGGCCATGAAGGAATCGATGGCACAGTTGGAACCACTGTTGGTCGAGGCGGGGATCAAGCCTATCGCCAAAGCGGTCATCGGCACCGTCGCCGGGGACTTGCACGACATCGGCAAGAACCTGGTCGCGATGATGTGGAAAGGGGCCAATTTCGACGTCGTCGATCTGGGCACCAATGTCGCGCCCCAGAAATTCGTCGACGCCGCTAAGCAGCACAACGCGGAGCTGGTCGGATTGTCGGCCTTGCTGACCACGACCATGCCGGCGATCAAGACCACGGTGGAAGCACTGAAGGGCGCCGGCTTGAACGTGACCAAAGTCGTCATTGGCGGCGCGCCGGTGACCCAGGCGTATGCCGACCAGGTCGGTGCGGACGGCTATGCGCCGGACGCGGCCAGCGCGGTCGACATCGCCCGCAAACTGCTGAACGTGGCCGCGTAAAGTCTTCCTTCATACGATGCACGCGTCGTGCGCGCATCCCCGCAGCATGGCTCTCGGAGCCATGCCCGATGCGTAGCACGGTTCAGAGAGCCATGCTACTTTGGTTGCGGCCGCCGGCCGCGTTCGGCTTGAGGAGGTCAGAGTTCCATGAGTGCTGTCGGTGTGGGAATTGTCGGTTGTGGTTTCGTCGGCCGCGGTGCGCACGTGCCGGCGTTCAGTTCGATCGAAGGGGCCCAGCTGGTGGCCGTGGCCGATGCCGACGCCAAGCGTCTGGGCAAGGTGCGGAAGAAGTACCCGCTGAAGACCGCCTACCAGGATTACGCCGAACTGGTCAAGGCCCCCGACATCCAGGCGGTGGTCGTCTCCTTGCCCACGCCGCTGCACGCCAGGGCTTCCCTGGCGGCGATCGAAGCCGGCAAGCACGTGCTGTGCGAAATGCCGCTGGCGGCAAGCATGGAGGAAGCCGATCGGCTACTCGCGGCTGCCCAGAAGGCCGGCGTGATCTTGATGCCCAGCCTGAATTTCCGCTTTACGCCCAACTATGTGAAGGCCAAGGCGATGATCGAGCAGGGCGTGGTCGGCAAGCCGTCGAGCGCGATTTGCCGCGAGTTCATTTCGGCCAAGGATCTGGCGGATCAATGGCCCGCCAGTTCCTGGATGTGGAAGCTGGCGGAAAGCGGCGGTCCGCTGTACACGCTGTCGGTCTGGTCGATCGACCTGCTCCGCTGGCTGTTCCAGACGGAGATCGTCGACGTGCATGCGGCGGTCAAGTACAGCCCGCTGGAGAAGCTCGGCGGCACGCTGGGCTACGACGCCGCGGCCACCGTGCGGTTGGCCAACGGCATCGTCGGCAGTTTGCAGTACAGCGGCAACGTGACCCGCGTGTCGTCCACGTCGCGACTGGAAGTCGTCGGCGACTCGAACTGCCTGCTCGACGCCACCTGGAACGACAAGCTGACGGTGTTCGGCGATGATCCCGCCAAGACCGAGTGGAACGTCGGCGAGCCGGGGCCACGGATGTGGGGCCACCAGCAGATGGACGAGTACTTCGTGCGCTGCATCCAGCAAGGCCAAGCGCCGTCGATCACCCCGCAAGACGGCCGCCGAGCCATGGAGATCGCGCTGCAGATCGTCCAGAACGCGCAGTAGCATTTGCGCACCGCTGTGCGGGCGGTCGGCGAGGTTGTGGAGTGCGGCGCCAAGGTTTTGGAGTGCGGCGCCTTGTCGCCGCTTTGAACTGATCGTTGCGCCGCTCGGGCGGTTTGTGTTCCGCCTTTGGGTGTGACAACCTGGATCATGCTCCTGAACCCGAAGATCGCGGACACTACAGGCCGCCATCCAAAGCGGTGACAAGGCACCGCACTCCAAAATGGGGCCGCCATCCAAAGCGGTGACAAGGCACCGCACTCCAAAATGGGCGCCGGCGTGTGTCAGGAGGATCATTTCCCTGACGCCGGCGTCTTCCAGCCAGGCCAGATTGAATCCATAGTGCTGCTTGCTCGCGATCAGGTGGATCACGCGGTCCGGCGTTTGACAGATCGACAGATAGCCGCGCGGTTCGGCCGAGTCGGCGCTCATGGTGAAATTCCCGGTGTTGCCGCCGCCATCGACCGTGCGCGGCGGGCCGTCGTCGCTGATCAGCCGCTGTATGGCCCGTTTGCGGCCGTCGTCGTGCGGCAGAGCGGTGAACAGCCCCGAGACGGGACGCTGCGTGCCCGAAGCGCCGGTAATGGTCACGTTCTTGCCAAACGAGCAGAACGGGATCGACCCTTCCTGCAGCCGCAGGATCGCCAGCCGCTGGCCACCGCCCAGGCCCGGAAACGGACTGGCCGAGTAGGTCCACGTCTTGCCCAAATCGTCGGACACGACCGTATGAACGGGGCGTTCATCGAAATCGCCGGTCTCGCTGCCCATGCGAAAGCTGCCCGGTTGGATGCGGACGAATTTCATGCCCAGAGAATTCTGGAACATCTCTGGGGCAGACGAGGAATCGGCCGCCGGCAAGGCGGCCGTCCAGGCGAGGCTCAGCAGCCCGCATAGCCCAACGATACGGTTCCGTTTCATGGCGAATCTCCCGTTGCCCTTCCTACGCCATCGGCAGCACGATGGCCAGCAACATCGTCACCGCCAGGCTGAACGTGCCCAGCACGACCAGCATCACCGTCCACGACTTCAGGGCCTCGATCTCGGTCAGCCCGCTCATCTTGGCGACGATCCAGAAGCCGCTGTCGTTCATCCACGATGCGACCAACGATCCGCCGCCGATCGCGATCGCCAGATACACCGGATGGAAGCCCAGCGATTCGGGACTGGCGATCCCGGCCAACATGGCCGAACCGGTGATCATGGCCACCGTGCTGGAGCCTTGAGCGGTCTTCAGCACGGCGGCGATGGCGAAGCCCAAAACCAGCAGCAGCAATCCGCCGCTCCCGCCGGCGCCGGCAAACAATTGCTGTATCGCCTCGCCCACCTTGGCCACCTTCAGCATGTCGCCGAACGCCCCGCCGGCGGCCGTAATCAGGATGATCACCCCGCCGCTCATCAGCGCCACCTCGACCGCTTTGGCCATTTCCGGCAAGGCCAACCGCCGCTGCTTGACCAACATCGCCACGGCGATCAAGCAGGACAACAGCAAGGCGAAGTTCGCGTTGCCCACCATGCTTGTCAGGCCGGACGCTTGGGCCAAGTGGCGAGCGCCAGGCGAAGCGATCTCGTCCGGCGACCGCAGCCATTCGGCCAACTGCTCCTCCTGTTGCGCTCGCGAAATGCCCGCTTGCTGCAGTTGCGGCCGCATCAGGCTCTTGGCCGACGCCTCGACGATCGTGTTCATCGAGATCAATACGACGGGCAGCACGACGGGCAGGATGCTCAGCCACAGCGGCGGCAGTTGCGAGTCGTCCAACGGTTCCGGATCGGGCTGGTCGCCGATCGGCCGCATGGCGATCGGCA
>Ga0302241_1001795_pt1 | contig 14458 bp, 9 predicted proteins | sample AAG_UR_Arg_MG_FD_193532 | JGI IMG/M metagenome (GOLD analysis project Ga0302241, IMG submission 193532) | Enriched activated sludge microbial communities from anaerobic digester in WTTP, New Holstein, Wisconsin, United States - AAG_UR_Arg | ecosystem: Engineered > Bioreactor > Anaerobic >... | reverse complement strand
CTCCTGGGTCTTTTCATCGAAAGTGGCCTTCTCCCCTGTTCTCAGGCAGGCTGTACACATTATGTTTGCTATGGAATGGTTGTATCCGGCAACTACATCGGCGTTGGGTTTTTCGCGACTGCGTACGCATTCCATCCAGTTGCGCACGTGGGCGATAGTCATGGGATCGCTGCCCGTATTGGCCGCGGTTTCAATCGTCAGTGAAGGAAGTTCAAAGGGTTCAAGAAGGTTCTCATTCAGGTTCATTGCATTAGCTTCCCTTGCCCTGAGTCCGCCATCGGGAGTTATCTTGTTTGTATCGAGGTTCATCATACCACCGTTTGAATAATAAAGTTCCTTGGTGCCGCCAGCGCTGTTTGTGAATCTCGAGGAATAAACAACCTGGAATCCCGAGTCGGGGTCAGCGGGATCTCCATAATCGAAGACAGCGGTCATTGTATCGAAGTTTGTGCGGCCGTCCTTCCACAGGTAGATGCCCCCGTTTGCTGCAACGCTTCTCGGGTGTGCCAGTTTCGTGAACCAGTGAACCGTATCGATCTGGTGAGCCATCCACTGGCCGGGAATACCCGACGAATAAGGCCAGAAGAGCCTGAATTCGAGATACTTTCTCGGATCGAAGGCGGCCGGGGGACGGTTCATCTGATAACGTTTCCAGTCGGTGTCGGCTTCTTTAAGAAGAGGAACAACATTTGGTCTTCTCCATCTTCCGGGTTGATTCACGTTCCAGGTCATTTCCACCATCACTATCTTTCCGAATTTGCCGGAGTTGATATACTCGTTTGCTGCAATGTAGTTGGCCGCGCTTCTTCTCTGCGAGCCTATCTGTACGATTTTGCCCGTCTTCTGCACTGCCTTGAGTGCAACTCTGGCGTCGGCCATGGTTTCGGCAAACGGCTTTTCGACATAGGCATCCCTGCCTGCCTCAACAGCCTCGGCACAATGAAGCGCGTGCTGGAAGTCAGCGGTGCTGATAATGACCGCGTCAGTATCGTTTCCGGAGTATAATTCCTCATTGTTTCTTGCAATGCGGAGCTTTATTCCCATTGCCTTGTAGAATGCATCGGCTTCCTCTCTTCGCTTGTTCCACAGATCGGAAATAGCCGTGAATTCAAAATTCAGTTCCTTCGCGAGCGAAAGGAATGCGGGAGAAAGAGAACCCTTGAACCTGTCGGAATATCCGACAATTCCAACCCTGATCCTGTCATTTGCTCCCATTACCCGGGAATAACTTCTTGCTCCCAGTGTCAGACCTGCTGCCCCTAGAGCTGTCTTTTGAATGAATTCTCTGCGTGTTGTCATAATATGTAAATGTAAGGTTTGATGATACGAAGTTAATATCAGGTAAATGTAAAACAATTAGAACACAGTTTGGCTAATATAAGCTTCCTTTTTTTACATTCATCATATATATAATTTTGATTTTAGCGGTATAATGGAACCGCACATGATTGAAAATTATATTCATTACGTGTTTATGCTTGAATTCAATCATGTGGGTTTCACGACTTTGAACCGGAAAAACTGCCGGTCTTTGTTCTGATTCTTTCGGATAATATGTCAAAACACAGGCATATCCAGTGATTTATTAATATATCTTTGAAAGAAGCAATTTGAAAACTACAAGTTAAATGGAAAAAGACCTCAAATCGAAACGCCTCTATTCCCTTGATGCCCTTCGGGGTTTTGACATGTTCTGGATAATGGGCGGTGAAACAATCTTTACCGGTCTTGCAACCCTGACCGGATGGCCCGTTCTTAAATGGTGGGCGACACAGCTTAAACATGTTGAGTGGCATGGTTTCCAATTTTATGACATGATCTTTCCCCTCTTCCTTTTCATTGCCGGTATCTCTTTTCCTTTTTCGCTGGCAAAGCGAATGGCCGCCAATGAACCGCGTGCTGCCATTTACAGGCATGTGATCTTCCGCGGACTTATACTGGTTTTTCTGGGCATCCTTTACAACAACGGTGTGCGGTTCAACTTTGGCGAACTACGTTACGGAAGCGTTCTCGGCAGGATTGGTCTCGCGTGGATGTTTGCCGCACTTATATTCATGAATACAAAGTTAAGCTGGAGAATAGTCTGGTTCTGGGCTATCCTCATAGGATACTGGTTGCTGCTTCTTCTGTTCCCGGCTCACGACCTGGGATCGACCGATCCTTTCTCCCAGACCGGCAATTTTGCCAGCTATGTCGACAGGATGCTGATGCCCGGCAGACTCTATCTGGGCAACCATGATCCCGAAGGGCTGTTCAGCACCATCCCGGCAATAGGAACCGCGCTGCTGGGGATGTTCACCGGGGAATTCATGAAATCGGATTACCTGAGCAACAGGAAGATAAAAAAGGTTCTTTATCTCATTGGGGCAGCCGCGGCGCTTATGATTCTTGGCAGGATCTGGCACCTTGTCTTCCCGATAAACAAAAACATCTGGAGCAGCTCATTCGTTCTCTACGTGGGCGGACTAAGCATGCTGCTCTTTGCCGTGTTCTACCTGATAATTGATGTCTGGAACTTCAGGAAATGGGCTTTCTTCTTCGTGGTCATCGGGATGAATCCGATCACGATATACCTTGCCAGAAGAATGATAAACTTCAAATGGGCAACAGAATTCTTTTTCGGCGGTTTTGTCGAAGTGCTCCCGGAAATATGGACACCGGTAATCAATGGAATAGGAATCACAACAGTCGGCTGGGTCTTTCTGTACTTCCTGTACAAAAAGAAAATCTTCCTTAAAGTATAATCTCCTTCTCACAATCCACTACTATTCAAAATTCATAATCCATAATTCAAAAAATCCCGTCCTCAAATCCTCAACATGAAGAAGACTTTTATTTTTTTAATTCTTTTGGTATCGCAGGCATTACCGGCCCAGCAGCCGGCCTGGCCTGAGCTGATCGGGGAAAACAAGCCCTGGACACGCTGGTGGTGGCCGGGCAGCATTGTAACAAAGCCCGGTCTGACAGCCGCGATGGAAAAATACCGCGATGCCGGTCTGGGAGGCATGGAGATAGCTGTTATCTATGGAGTGAAGGGACAGGAAGACAAGTTCATCAATTATCTCTCGCCCCGATGGATGGACATGTTCACCCATGTACTGGCAGAGGGAGAACGCCTTGGACTCGGCATTGATCTGGCAAACGCGTCCGGATGGCCTTTCGGAGGTCCCTGGGTAAAGCCTGCCGATGCCTGCAAGAATATCAATTACAGGATCTGGACCCTGTCAGGAGGCGATTCGCTTAAGGAAAAGATTGAATTCATCCAGCAGCCGCTTGTAAGGCCTGTTGGCGAAAGACCGGATATAACCAGGCTAAAGGATCCCATTGCAGAAAACGATAATCTCCAGCTTTATGCCCTCGATCAGATCAGGTTTGAAAAACCGCTTCCACTGATAGCGCTGATGGCATACTCCGACAGCGGTCGGATAGCAGATCTTACCGGCAATGTAACACCTGAAGGAAAGCTGGTCTGGACAGCGCCCCCGGGAAAGTGGACGCTTTACGGAGTCTTCCAGGGCTGGCACGGAAAAATGGTTGAGCGTGCCGGTCCGGGTGGAGAAGGAGATGTCATAGATCATTTTTCGGGGCCGGCCATAGACAATTACCTGAAGCATTTCGATTCCATTTTCAAGGATTATGACATCAGGTCGCTAAGAGGATATTTCAACGATTCTTATGAAGTCGACGACGCGTCAGGTCAGGCCGACTGGACTAATGATCTCTTCAGCGAATTCATTCTGAGGAGAGGATACGACCTCAGGGATCACCTTCCGGCACTTTTTCAGAACGATGAGACTGAGAAGAACGAAAGAGTTCTTTCCGATTACCGTCAGACAATCTCGGACCTCATACTGGAGAAGTTCACCACCCGCTGGACGGAATGGGCTCACCGGCAGGGAAAAACGACCCGGAACCAGGCTCATGGATCGCCCGGAAACATTCTTGACCTTTATGCCGCGACCGACATACCCGAGACGGAAGGCAACGAACTGACCCGGCTGAAATTTGCCTCATCGGCAGCCAATGTTACAGGGAAAAAGTATGCATCCTGTGAGGCAGCCACCTGGCTGGATGAACATTTCCTGTCGTCACTCGGCGATATAAGGAAGGCTGTTGACCTGTTTTTCCTTGCCGGGATAAACCATGTTTTCTATCACGGTACCTGTTTTTCACCCCAGGACGAGCCCTGGCCGGGATTTCTGTTTTACGCGGCAGTGGAGCTTACACCCGCGAATCCCCTGTGGAGAGATTTCAACGGCCTCAACAAATATATTTCAAGAGTGCAGTCCTTCCTTCAGCAGGGAATAGCCGACAACGACGTACTGCTGTATTTCCCGGTTTTCGACAGGTATGCCGATTATGGAAGAGGCCTGCTGGAGCATTTTGACGCTATCAGTCCGGCCTTCAACGGTACGCCCTTCAGGACGGCAGCCGATGAAATGATAAAGAAAGGTTACGGATTTGACTATATCTCAGATCTTCAGCTTGTCAACACCATGTCACTTGACGGACTTCTGCATACGTCGGGAAACGTATATGGCACTCTTGTGGTTCCGGGCTGCAAATACATACCTGTTGAAACCTTTTCACATATCCTGCGCCTCGTGAATGAAGGAGTGAAGGTAATATTCCTGGGCGATCTGCCTGAGAACATATCCGGATGGGCTGACGCGGAAGAGAAGACGGCCTTTTTTGAAAGCCTCAGATCGGGGATACACTTTTCCCCTTCAAACAATCCGAGGGTGATGAAATGTAGCTACGGCAAGGGATCACTTCTTTCAGGAAGTGATCTGGAGCAACTGCTCACATTTGCCGGTATTCCGCGTGAAAACATGAGCGATCACGGACTTGCTTTTGTAAGGCGGCAGAACCTCAATGGAACCGTTTATTTTATAACCAATCGCGGCGACAAGTCATTTGACGGATGGGTTTCGCTTCAGTCCGCGGGCAGGTCGGCAGCCATATTCAATCCGGCGGACGCCAGGATGGGACTTGCAAAAAGCAGGCTGTCGCGAGGCGGAAGCATGGAAGTTTATTTAAGACTTGATCCGGATGAATCGCTGCTGCTGCAAATATATGAGAATGAGCAGAAAGGCAAGCTATACCAGTTTTACGATCCCGTAAACTCACCATCCCCTGTGGCAGGCACGTGGAAGGTTGAATTCATTGAAGGCGGGCCCGTACTTCCGCGGCCTGTTGAAAGTGCCGGTCCGGCAACCTGGACAAGTTTTGAAGGCGAAGAATATCAGAATTTCTCAGGAACAGTGCGATATAGTGTTGACTTCAAAAAGCCGGTCGGGAAAGGAGATGCCTGGCTGCTTGATCTGGGAGAAGTATTGCACAGTGCAAATGTCACGCTCAACGGTAAAAAGCTTGCATTTCTTCCGGGTCCCAGATTTAGCTATATCCTCGGCAAAAAGCAGTTGAAAGCTAATAATTCCCTTGTGATAGAAGTCTCTAACCTGATGGCGAACAGGATAGCATGGATGGACAGGAATGGCATACCGTGGAAGAAATTCTACAATATTAACATGGCAGCCCGTCTTAAAGAAAACAACAGGAACGGGGTATTCGATGCTTCGGCCTGGAAAGTTGTTGAATCAGGCCTTCCGGGTCCGGTAACGATCACTCCTCTTAAGAAAACCAGGTGATATTCAGGGAATAATCAAATCATACCATACTGTCATAAGTATCCCTAGTCGTCCAGGGCCTGGTAAACCATTGCCTTGAACTTGTTCTGTATCTCACCGTGGCTAAGAGGTACCTGTTGCATAAATAGCAGACAGACAAGCCTTTCTTCGGGATCGGCCCAGTAAGTGGTTCCGAAATAGCCTCCCCATGCAAAGGAACCTTCGGAAATACCCAGTACAGCCTGACCTGCTTCGGTGGTTATCTCGAAGCCCAGTCCGAATTTATCCTTCCCGACATTCAGGTCACCGATTTGGTTCGATGTGATAAGTTCGACCGTGCGGCTTGCAAGAAGCCTTTTCCCCTTGTACACACCCTTGTTGAGAAGCATCTGGAGGAAAATGGCATAATCCTTTGTTGTGGAGCTGAGTCCGGCTCCTCCTGAGAAATAAACACCATTTGTCAGAGGATAGTTGACAATCTCCTGATCCGGCATTGGAACTACCGTGCGGTTCTGGTCTTCCGTGTTTACCTTTACAAGTCTCTGATGTTTATCTTCAGGCAGGTAGAACCAGGTGTCTTCCATTCCCAGGGGATCGAAGAGCCTTGTTTTCAGGAACTGATCAAGCTTCTGACCTGAAAGGATCTCAACAAGGTATCCTATCACATCCACATTCAGTCCGTAAGTGAATCTTTCGCCGGGCTGGTGGACCAGAGGCTGTTTCCCAAGCAGCCTGATATCGTCTCCTATCGTTATCCTGTCGTTGCCGAAGCCTCCCATGATGCCGGCCTTTGAATAAACGGCATTCATCATCGGCGAACCGATTAGCGCGTAGTCAATGCCCGATGTATGGGTAAAAAGATCCCGTATCGTTATTTCCCGACTGGCAGGAACCGTTGTAAAGCTGGTGTCGGCCGGATTATATTTATCAATAACCTGAGGATTGGCGAACTCGGGAATGTATTTTGAGACGGGGTCGTCAAGGAGAAATTTTCCTTCCTCGAAAAGCATCATAAGCCCGATGCTTGCAATTGCCTTTGTCTGCGATGCTATCCTGAAGATTGCATCGGTCTGCATCGGCGTCCCGTTCTCAAGGTCGCTTTCGCCGAATGCCCTGTTATAAATAATTTTGCCGTCGCGTGCAATGAATCCGACGGCTCCGGCAATCCATTTGTCTTCAATACTTTGAATGATCATCGAGTCGATCCTGTTCAGCCTTTCGGCCGATACCTGAACCGAAGCGGGCGTTCCCGGCTTCAGTTCCTGATTGTTTTTATTCTCTGTACACGACCATGCCAGGAACATGATCAGGATCGTCTGGAGGAGGAAAATTTTTTTCATCATATTATAGAATTTAGTGTTTTCCGTACAGAACAGCTAAAGTAATAAAAAATGGATTACAGGAAAAGTCGTCTTTCCGATTCTTTTTGAATATCTTTACTCTTTCGAAACCTATAAAACTACTTAAAATATGAAGAAATCAGGCCTTATTACCGCGATTTTGATGCTATGCCTCTTAACGGCATGTTCAGAAAAAGAACCATGGATCAATCTGATAAAGAAAGATTTATCAGCATGGGAGCAGCTTAACGGTACGGCGCCCTACAAGCTTGAGGATGGAGTTGTAATCGGCACCACTGTCACTGCTTCACCCAATTCATTTCTATGTACGAAAGAAAAATACGGTGATTTTATCCTAGAATTTGAAACCTGGTTCGATCCTCAGATGAACTCGGGTGTCCAGTTCAGGAGCGAAAGCAGGCCTGATTACCAGAACGGCAGGGTTCACGGATATCAGGTTGAGTTGGATCCGTCGCCCCGTGCATGGTCGGGAGGAATTTATGATGAAGCCCGGAGAGGCTGGCTTTACACTCTTGACAAAAATCCCATGGGCCAGAAAGCCCTGAAGGTAGGTGAATGGAACCACTACAGGGTTGAAGCTATCGGCAATTCGATAAGGACCTGGGTAAACGGCGTACCCTGTGCCGACCTCCTGGATGACATGACTCCGTCGGGACTCATAGCGCTGCAGGTACACTCTATCGGAAATGATTCCACAAGGGCCGGGCTGGAGGTTAAATGGAGAAATATCAGGATAATGACCGAGGAACTTGAAAAATACAGGAAACCTGAGACAAAGGAAATACCCCAGGTAAACTATCTCAGCAATGTACTTTCCGAACGTGAGACAGAAGACGGCTGGAAGCTTCTTTTCGACGGCAAGACAACAGACGGCTGGATAAATGCCAAAAGCGGGAAGTTCCCGGAAAACGGATGGGAGATAGTTGACGGAACTCTGACTTTCAATCCCGAAGCTAAACAGCCGGGAGGTGGTGGTGACATTGTGACCACGGAGAAGTTCAGGAACTTTGAATTATCGGTCGACTTCAAATATGTTGAAGGCGGGAACAGCGGCATTAAATACTTCATCGACATCGAAAAGGATAAAGGAGCTATGGCTTCAATAGGCTGTGAGTACCAGATTCTCGATGACCGCAATCACCCCGATGCAAAAATGGGCATTGCAGGCAACAGGACCCTTGCCGGGCTGTATGACCTGATAGCCCCGAAGAACAAGAGGGACAATGGTTTCGGCCAGTGGAGCAGGGCAGTCATTATTGTAAACGGCAATAAGGTACAGCACTGGCTCAACGGATTCATGACCGTTGAATATGAAAGAGGCTCCGATTCATGGAGGGAACTTGTGGCAGCAAGCAAATTCAGCAGGTTTAAAGGATTCGGTGAAGCCGAAGAAGGAAGGATACTTTTACAGGATCACGGCGACAGGGTGTGGTTCAAAAACATTAAGATCAGGGAACTCTGATTCTGTAGTTTGTATCTGTAGGCCGGGAAAGCCTGTATCATAACATTGGACAAGAGCTCGAATCTTTTCGTAACTTTGAGCCTGAAAAGAAACTTAAAACTCAAAGTTATGAAGAAAGTTGCATTATTTCTGATTATTGCCACCCTGGTTATAGCATATTCATGTAAGGATGATGAATCGGAAAGGTTTAAATTCCTGACCGAGGCTACCTGGACTCCTGTCAGCCTGAAGGCCAATGGAGTTGATGCCACAGGGCCAGGCGGAATTCTTGAAGGTTTTTCCGGGGAGATGAGATTCAATGTAGACGGGAGCGGCACCTTTGGGACATATTCGGGAGAATGGACCTTTGCTGCTTCTGAAGAAAAGCTTGTAATCACAACCACGGCGCTTCCAATATCGATAACCCTTACAATCGTTGAACTCACTTCAACATCACTGAGCCTGCAGGGAAGCTTTCCCGACCCCAATAACCTTACAGGACCGCCTATCACCATTGAGATGACATTCAGTGCAAAATGATCCGTAACATTATCGCGGTCTTACTTGTCATTTTCCTCACGGGTCCGGTCAAAACTCGGAAAGAGCCAAGCGTAAGCGGAACCATATCGGATATTCGCACAGGAGAAGCCCTTGCCGGAGTACATGTCGTTTATGGCAGGCAGCCTGTTACCATTAGTGACGAAAAAAATAAAGCAGTGACAGGGCAATCATCACAAAACTGTAATTTTCGAACAGCCTTTGAAATCACTTACAATCGATTAGATATCAATATGATATTTTTGGACTTATTTGCATGATTCAAATATTTTCATACATTTGCCCGTCATTTGTTCTTTTAACAGACCAGACAAAACTTAAAGCAAAAAACGGGAACATGAACATTTCCTGCTGCAAAGAGAGCAGGCAGTTCCCAAGTTTTAACTTAAAAATTACCCTATGAGAAGATTATTGACTTTTCTAACAGCAGCCTTAGTCACCGGTACATTGTTTGCCGGCGGACTGGTCACCAATACAAATCAGAGTGCAACCTGGGCAAGGATGCCCTCGAGGAATGCATCAATAAAAACGGATGCAGTTTACTACAATCCTGCAGGATTGATGATGATGAATAACGGATTCCATCTTTCACTGAGCAATCAGACAGTTTTCCAGAAGAGGACGATTGAGAGCAGCTATCCCTATCTGAATTCAGGCATTTATTATGGTTCTGTGACAGCTCCCCTGTTCCCTTCCGTCTATGCAGCCTACAAGCTTGACAGGATAGCCTTCTCAGCAGGATTCATGCCTATCGGCGGTGGCGGCGGAGCAAGCTATGCGGATGGTCTTCCTTCCCTGGAGATGAGCCAGTCGGATCTGGTTCCTTCACTTGCTGCAACACCTTACGGGGTTACCGGATACAGGATGGATATTGATTTCAAGGGGACATCCACCTTCCTTGGATTCCAGGGAGCAGTATCATACAAGGTAAATGACTGGCTGTCGGTAGCCGCCGGAGCAAGATATGTTACCGCCAGGAACAGCTACGAAGGTTATCTCAGGGATGTTGAGGTAAATACCGTTGGCGGATGGACAGCTGCCTCAGGAATAATCGGCGATATTTCAGCCAATGCCCGGACAGGAGGCAACTCGCTGGATGCACTGGTCGACAACGATCTCGGCGGATTTACTGCTGATCAGCTGGTACAGGCAGGGGTACTCAACGTGACACAAAGGAACAATATTGTAAACGGTCTTACCAACCTCGGCATTCCGAATGCCGCTACCCTTACAATTCTCCAGAGTCAGGATGCTTTCTTCGGAGTCGCTAACATTTACGGCAACAAAGCATCTCTGCTTGAAGACCAGGAAGCTGAAGCCGAGCAGACAGGTTCGGGAATTACTCCCTTCTTCAGCATCAACATCGCGCCAAGCGATAACTTCAATATCGCCGTCAAGTATGAAATGGCAACCAAACTTGAACTTACCAACAAAACAACCAAAGATCTGACGACAGGTTACCTGGATGAAGATCCTGAAACTCCTATTACCAGGTTCCCCAACGGAGCAAAAATAAGAAACGACATGCCTGCAATGCTGGCAGTCGGAGCTGAACTCAGGTTCCCCCTATTCAGTGTAAACGCCGGAGCCAACTACTATTTTGACAAATCGGCTGACTACGGACATTATATTGATCTGACACCCCAGAATTCGTCGGATTATCTTGTTCACATCGAAAACGATAAAATTATTGCCAATAACGGTCTGTCAATCTCAGCCGGCTACGAGATCAATGTAACTGAAACATTTGCCGCGAGCGTCGGCTACTCATTTGCAAACAAGGGTGTCAACAGTCTTTATCAGAGCGATCTCAGCTACGGTCTTTCAACACATACCGTCGGAGCCGGCGGAGCTTTTGCCTTCACCGACAAAATAGAACTCAATTTTGGTGTGTCATATACCAAGTACATTGACGACAGCGTCACAGTCAACCATTACCTCGGAGGCATTAACCTGATGCCCACGGAAACATACAAGAAAAGAACACTCGTAGTCGGTGTCGGACTCGATATGAGCTTCTGAAATAAGAAGCGATATGAAAAAAGGCGCCTGAAAAGGGCGCTTTTTTTTGCTCAGGGTGCATGCCTTTTTATTATCGCCCGATACGGCTGCCGGTTTTATTATATTGATGTAAAGCAATCCGGAAATCTCATGGCAGATGGCACAAAATTAAAGCGCGAGTTATTAAAATCGAGTGTCAGTATTGGTAGTGATCAAAAAGAATTACCCGATCCCCTTTTGTAAAATTCAGTATGCAGCAATATACTTTTAATCTCCATCCTGTGCCATGCCGTGACTAAAATTATAGAAACAGGAAACGATTAATCTCATATTACAAAATAGTTACGGTTTTTTATATCATGTTGATATTGTAATATATAGCCAGGGCATCCATGTAACAAAAGCTTAACCGTTCCTTAACCCCGGTGAATTATCCGGATCATACTTTTGCCACGGTCAGATACATAACCAAAACTTAATAACAAATTAAAATGAAAAAGTACTTAAGCATTATTGTCCTGATCGGAATAGTATTTTCAGGATGTAAAAAAGAAAATGATCCTCCTGTAGTAACAGCACCACAGAACTCATCGGTTGAGATCACTGAGACCGTTAATCTGAGTTTTAGTTTCAATGCTCCCGCGGGATTTAAGTCAGCCACGGTGACATCCACCGGCGGCGAAGCACATATAATTACTGATGGAACTGCAGGAGCTGCATCGGGAACAATAGTGGTAGCGTTCACTGCCGGAAAGGCAACAGGAGCAGGATCGGTGGTTCTGACGCTGACTGACAATGACAGTCAGACGGGAAATGCCACGGCGGTTCTTACCATTGAAGGCGTTCCGGTCATTTCGGTCTCTCAGAACATAACATCGAACACGACGTGGACGGCAGGAAATATTTATATTCTGGAAGGTCGTATTACCGTGGTTTCGGGTGCCACACTCACAATTGAACCCGGAGTTATCGTCAAGGGCCGCGAAGGTTCCGAAGCCAACGCCACCGCCCTTATGATTGCAAGGGGAGGAAAGATCATGGCTGAAGGTACGGCAGATTCTCCCATCATCTTCACATCTGTTTCCGACAACATAATCCCCGGTGAGATTGCCAGTCCCAACCTTGCTCCCACCATGAATGGATTGTGGGGCGGAGTCATTATTCTTGGAAGGGCTCCCATCTCGGCTGAATCTGATGCCATGCAGATAGAAGGCATTCCCGCGTCGGACCTGAACGGACTTTACGGAGGAAATGATCCTGCCGATAATTCAGGAGTCCTGAAGTATATTTCCATACGTCATGGCGGCGCCAATATCGGAGAAGGGAACGAGATAAACGGACTGACACTTGGAGGTGTTGGTTCCGGGACCGTTATTGAAAACATAGAAATTGTCGCCAACCAGGATGACGGGATTGAATGGTTCGGGGGAACGGTAAATGTAAAGAATGTCGTGGTCCTCAATACCGGTGACGATGCAATCGACACTGACCAGTCGTGGGGAGGGACACTGGACAATTTCATAGTTATCAATCCGGGTGACGAATGTCTGGAACTTGACGGCCCCGAGGGTACGATGGTGGCAAAGCACACCCTGAAGAACGGATCATGTTACGCGGGTGATGCCCAGGGACTTGTCGACCTTGATCCAAACTCCAACGTCGATATTGACGGTATGTATTTCTTCGGCCTCAAGGAGGGACAGGATTTTGATGAACTGCCAACAGTGTATGAATGCAGCTTTACAAACTTCGAGGTAACATTGCCGGCAGGTAAAAATATCAGCGACTTCTTCAAGGGCGGAAGCGACGCGTTCGTGACAGCCGTAGCAGCAGGAGCAAACACGAAGGGTGCAAATCCTGAAGTTTTCCTGGGCTGGACATGGACAGCTGTTTCCGGTGCACTCAATAACTTCTAGAACAATACTGAAGAAACCATAGCCAATCAATTATGCGCTTTATAAGATTCTTATCACCATTTATATTTCTGATGCTTCTGAGCGGAAATATTTCCGCTCAGAATGGCATCATCAGGGGTTCGGTATTTGATGAATCCACCGGAGAAGCTCTTGCGGGAGTTACGATCGTGGTTGAAGGCAGTACAAAAGGGATGCTGACAGACCTTGATGGCAAGTTCAATATTTCCATTGAGGCGGGTGTTTATAATCTCAGGTTTTCGTTTATATCCTACGAAACATTTACAAAGAACGATGTAAGAGTAAGTCCGGGTAATGTAACCCTTCTCGATAACCTGTTACTGAAACCTACAACTTTCGGCCTGTCAGAAGTAACTGTCAGCGCCCAAATGAAAAGGAACACGGAAAATGCCGTTATGGCAATTAAAATGGAATCTCCCAACCTTATCGACGGGATTTCCTCTGCCAACTTCAGAAAGATGGGCGACTCGGATGCTGCAGCCTCAATGAAAAGGGTTACCGGGGTATCAGTCGAAAGCGGAAGGTATGTATTCGTCAGAGGTCTTGGTGACCGTTATACGAAAACAATCCTTAACGGAGTCGACATTCCCGGGCTTGATCCCGACCGTAACACCATGCAAATGGACATTTTCCCGACAAATCTTATAGATAATATCATTGTTCACAAATCCTTCAGCGCTGAACTGCCGGCCGATTTCACGGGTGGAATTATCGATATTTCTCTCAGGGATTTCCCTGATGAGAAAAAGGGAAACCTCTTCATAGGTACAAGCTACAATCCTGATTATCATTTCAGGAATGATTATCTGAGCTACAAGGGCAGCAGGACCGATTTCCTTGGATTTGACAACGGAGCCAGGGCTATCCCCGCAGAAGACAACCTTCCCTTCTTTGCTTCTATCATAGGCAATCCCCAGGGTGAACAGGCATTGAGGTATCGCGAGGTTCTTGAGAATTTCAATCCTCATATGGCCGCTGTGAAGCAGAAAAGTTTCATTGATTATAATTTCGGATCTTCATTCGGCAATCAGATACCTTTGAAAAAACTTACACTCGGTTACAACCTGGGGTTTTCGTACAAAAACAACACCGAGTTTTACAAGAATGCAGAATACGGGCGATACGGAATGTCCAGCGATCCAGACGTCACAGAGCTGGAAGTAAGGGAATTCCAGAAAGGAGACTATGGTGTCAACAGCGTGTTGCTGAGCGGGTTGGCTGGTTTTGCCGTCAAAACCCTGAAATCCAAATACAGGATCAACATTATTCACCTGCAGAACGGAGAATCAAAGGCCGGAATCTTTGATTATGATGGTTCCGATCAGGGAAGTATCTTTTCAGGCTACCAGCACAACCTTGAATATAGCCAGCGTTCCCTGACCAACATACTTCTCGACGGCAAGCACTCCTTCCAAAAGGGTAAATGGGATCTTATCTGGAAGCTTTCCCCGACATTCTCAAAAATAGAGGACCCTGATGCCCGTTTCGTACGATATGTTGAAGGAAGTACAAGCAATTACCTGATTAACACCG
>Ga0302241_1001785_pt1 | contig 14537 bp, 12 predicted proteins | sample AAG_UR_Arg_MG_FD_193532 | JGI IMG/M metagenome (GOLD analysis project Ga0302241, IMG submission 193532) | Enriched activated sludge microbial communities from anaerobic digester in WTTP, New Holstein, Wisconsin, United States - AAG_UR_Arg | ecosystem: Engineered > Bioreactor > Anaerobic >... | reverse complement strand
AAAACGGAACCATAGGTCTGTTCCGCCTGCTTTTAAACTAATACTTTCTTTCTGAAAAAACAACACATGAGTTTTCATAGAATAAAGAGTTAAATATTGACAATAATGAATGAAAATGGTATAATGTCCTTGGAGGTGGAGTTATGTCTGCAAGAATAGATAGGTATAAAATCGGCGTATTAGGTCTTGCACCCGGTGCCGGCGCAGGCTTTATTTCTGTCTTTTTGGCCAGGGAATTAGCCGAAACGGGAGTATATCATCCTGCGGTACTGGAGACAGGAGGACACGGGCTTTATGACATACTTGCCATGGACAAGCACTTTGCCGGCAGGGAGTACTTCCGGTTCTTCGATGCGGTCACAAACGGTAAGAGCATTCGCGGCAAAACCAATGAGCTGTACGGGGTGAATTGGATATTGAGATCACCTGAAGAAAGCGGCGCTAAAACGGATCTTCTTGAAGTGATACGGATGATGAACCATGCTTCGGGAGATATGATAATATGTAAAATCTCATGCATCCGGGATGAAGATCTATGGAAGCTCCTTGCCGATATGGACAAAGTGCTGGTGGTCATAGATCCTTTGCCTTCGAAGATGCTTGCCGGGTATAAGCTGCTTTGCAAATTGCGTACTTCAGGGCTCCCGGTCGTTTATACGGTTAACAAGATGAACGGCGGTGTGAGCCGAATGGAACTGCGTAGCTACTTAAAACTCAAAAACATTCTTTGTTTTCCGATGCTGGATCAGGAAATTGTTTACGGGGCGGAATACAGCTGCAGGCCTGCCTACGACATGCCTTTGGTCAAATCTGTCGTCAAAAGGCCGCTTGAAGGTCTTTTACGGGAATTATTCGCCATATGGCCGCCCGGGGAATGAATGTAATATACTTGTAACACAATTTAGGTTCTCTCGAATCCTGTTTTATATTATAATAACATGTAGAAAAAGCGAGTATTTCGCATACCTGTGGAAGGATTTGGAATAAGCCCGTTTTTTAGCATGTAAAAAAAACCAAAGGAATGATCCGGTTTATGATAATATTCGAAAATGTCACAAAGATGTATGACGGTAATATTGGTATTGAAAATGTGACCGTTAAAATAGACAAGGGCGATTTCGTATTTCTTGTAGGGCCAAGCGGCGCGGGCAAATCCACATTTGTCAAGTTGATTTTAAAAGAAGTGGACGGAGACAAAGGGAGGATAAGAGTCAACGGGATGGACGTGACCGGCATATCCAACCGCCAGATACCAAGACTCCGCAGAAGTATAGGTATAGTTTTTCAGGATTTCAGGCTGCTGCCGAACAAGACTGTTGAAGAAAATGTTGCTTTCGCCATGGAAATTCTACATATCAGTTCAAGAACGATCCGGCGGAATGTGCCCCAGGTTCTGGGGCTTATGGGCATAAGCTCAAAATCCAAGAAATATCCTCACGAGCTTTCTGCCGGAGAGCAGCAGAGAGTGGCAATAGCAAGGGCGGTCATCAATAACCCCACTGTGCTGATTGCCGACGAACCCACGGGGAATTTAGACCCGGATACGGCATGGGAAATAATGCAGCTTCTGGAACAAATCAATCGCAGAGGAACAACGATACTGATGGTCACCCATGCAAAGGACATAGTGGACCGGATGGGGAAACGGGTCATCGCCATCGACAAGGGAAAAATAGTTCGTGACGACAGGGACGGCTCATACGGTTACGAAAGTGAAGAAGCATACAGCTTCCGATGCAAGCCGGGAGGTGTATTCGATAACAATGTTTATTAGAGGGATAGGAAATGCCGTAAAACTGGCATTTGTTCAAATAGTACGAAACCGGGCGATGTCTTTTGCTTCCTTGTTCTCAATTACAGCCATGCTGCTGGTGCTGGGGCTTTTCTTCATACTCATCGTCAATGTCAATATGGTGACGGAGAGTGCAAAAAAGCAATTTGATACCATCCAGATCTATCTGGCGGAAGAAACGGATCGTACCGACGCACAGCGCATGATCCAATCACTCTCAGGTACGAAGGGAGTAGCAAAGGCTTGGTATCTGTCCAAAGAAGAAGCTATGGATGAGTACAGGCAAAAGTGGGGAGACAAAAGTTATTTACTGGATGGGTTCCAGGAAAACCCGCTTCCCAATTCCATAAGAGTCAAGATTACCGACCTTGAGCTGGCCGACAGTGTCGTGGAAGCAGCAAAGAAACTTGAAGGGATCGAAGATATAAAGTATTACAGGACGGCGGTAGACAAGCTGCTTGCAGTAACGGGCTACATAAAGACCGGGGCTCTGGCAGTGATCATTTCACTGATAGCCGTGTCGGTGGTTGTTGTGGCCAATACAATAAAACTGACCGTACTTGCCAGGGCACGGGAAATCAGCATCATGAAATATGTCGGTGCAGGCAACTGGTTCATCAGAGGGCCATTTTTGGTCGAAGGGATACTTATAGGCCTTTTTTCCTCAGTGGTGTCTGTTTTGCTTGTAGGCTTGATCTATCATAAATTGGCGGAGCTTTTCGGGAATGATATCCTTTTGATTTTTTCCGTTGTAATGGTGCCGGAAAGCTTCCTCGCGGCAAATCTTCTGAGGATATTTATGGCTCTCGGAGTAAGTATCGGAGCCTTTGGGAGCATCATTTCGATGCGTAGGTTTTTAGATACATAAGAAAGGGGATCATGGCATGGGAACAAAGCATCGAATTTGCCTAAGCCTTGTGGCAGTGCTTCTGCTCTCGCTTCTCAATCTGGGGCCGAGCTTTGGCGGCAATGAACAGGACAAGCTGAACGAGCTGAACCGGCAGATCAACAAGATCCAGTCACAGCTGAAGGCAGGGAAGGCCGAGGAGAGCAAACTTGCTTTACAGATCAAAAGCCTGGACGGCCTAATAAAAGAGGCAGAAGGAGAGATCCGGGACCTTCAGAACGAAATATCGCTAACCGGCAAAAAAATTGAGGAATTGGAGGCTCAGCTTAAAGCCAAGCAGGGGGAAATTGAGAATCAGAATAATGAAATGAGCAACCGGATCCGCGCAATGTATAAAAACGGCGATGTAGGTATATTGGAGGTTTTGCTGGGCTCTGAAAGCATGACGGATTTTCTGACCAACCTAGATATGGCTCAAAAGATTTTTGATAATGATGTCGCTTTGCTGGAGCAGTTGGAAGAGCAGCACAAAACCATTGAAAAATATTGCAATCAGTTGCTAGAGCTTAAACAAAGGCTGTCGTCCAAAAAGCAGGAAGAAGCTACGAAGCAAGACCGGCTTCAGGTTAGCCGGGGGGATGTGGCCCAGCTCAAGGCAGAAGTGACAAGTGAGAATAAAGCGCTTGAAAAACAGGTGGATGCCCTGAATGAGGAAGCCAATGCCCTTATCGCGGAGATTCTGAGGCTTCAGGGGTCAGGAGACTACGTGGGAGGTGTGCTTTTGTGGCCTGCACCGTCGTCAAAAAGAGTTACTTCGGAATTCGGTTATCGTCTACATCCTATTTTAAATGTCAAAAAGCTGCACACAGGAATGGATATAGGCATCTCCTCCGGCAGCAAGGTGGTTGCCTCAAATGCGGGTAAAGTGATAAAAGCAGCTTGGAACAACAGCTATGGTTATATGGTAATGGTCGACCATGGTGGTGGGATCGTTACCCTGTATGCCCATAACAGCCAGTTGAAAGTTAAGACCGGCGATATCGTAACAAGGGGTCAGGTTATAGCTCTTTCCGGCAATACCGGTATGTCAACGGGGCCGCACCTCCACTATGAGGTCCGGGTCAACGGCGAATATAAAAACCCCAGAAATTACCTGTGAGGTCAGAGGTGTTGATATTGCGATCAGAAACAGATGCGGAGCGGGAGGCTTTGTCCTCCCACTTTCAATAATGGGCAGAATCGTTAAGGGAGCAATGATGCAGAAAGAATGGATATTTCCGGACGGACCCAATAACGGGGACATCATCGTGTCAATTTTAGAAAACAGGGGCATTACAGGGCAGGAAGCCGTGGAGGAATACCTTTCCGACAGCCCAAAACTTGCTCACGATCCCTTTTTATTGAAAAATATGAATGCGGCTGTGGATAGGATATGCATCGCTCTTACAAAAAAAGAACATATCTGCATTTACGGCGATTATGATGCGGACGGAGTTTGCGGAGTAAGCCTCATGATGGAGCTTCTGAGCAAACTGGATGCAGATTATTCCTATTATATACCCTCCCGTTTTGACGAAGGGTATGGACTGAATCGGGAGGCACTGGAAAAGATCAAGCAAAGAAATGCGGACCTGATCATTACCGTAGACTGTGGAAGTTCTTCATATGATGAGATCGAATATGCCAAAGAGCTTGGGATAGATGTAATTGTGACGGATCATCATAATTTCGCAGACAAACAGATATCATGCCTGCTGATAAACCCGAAGCAGGAGGATTGCACTTATCCGGAAAAAGAGCTTTCAGGTTGCGGCGTTGCATTCAAACTAGCCCAGGCTTTGCAGCGAACAATGCCGGAAAACCTGACAAAGGCAGATCTTTTGCGGATGCTGGATCTGGTAGCTATTGCAACGATCGGTGATATTGTCCCCTTGACGGGAGAAAACAGGACGATGGTGAAGTACGGTATTCGCATGATTAACAGCGGAAAAAGACCCGGCCTTTCTATGCTCATTAAAGATGCGGGGCTGAAAGAAAAAGAAATAAAATCAGAGCATGTAGCATATGTTATAGTGCCTCATCTAAATGCGGCAGGGCGCATGCTTTCAGCTGATATGGGAGTAAGACTGCTCAGCTCGGTAAATGAGGGCGACCTGAAAGAAGCAACCAATAATCTGCTAAAAATCAATCTCGATAGAAAGCGCATACAGGATACTGTTTTAGAAGAGGCTGTTAAACAAGCAGACAATCTTTATTCCGATGAACTCTGCATAATACTCAGCTTGCCGGATGCTCATGAAGGGATAACCGGCATCGTGGCGGGAAAGCTTAAAGATAAATATAACCGGCCGGCTATAATCATAACTCCGACCGGGGAAAACAAGCTGAAAGGCACAGGCAGAAGCATAGAAGGCCTTAACCTTTATGATATGCTCAATCAATGCCGCGATCTTTTTGACAAGTTCGGAGGACATGCGGGAGCTTGCGGCTTTACCATGGACTGCACAAACCTTCCGGCTCTCAGGGAATCTGTCCGCTCATCAGTGGAAAGCCGTTTTAGTGAGGATCCGTCAGCTTTTAGGCCCAGGCTTCGCATCGATGCGGAAACCGGAGCTTGCCGACTGAACGGGGAACTGATTTCTTACATTGAAAAGATGGAACCTTTCGGCCATAAGAACTCAAGGCCGGTTTTTATGATAAGAGGCGTTTTTTTATCGGAGCTGAATTATATGGGTGAACGGCAGCAGCATGTACGTTTTTCCGCAGACGGTATACAATGCGTTCTCTTTAACAGGGCAGACCGATTCAAAGAATCATATGAACCGGGGAAACCGATGGACCTGGCCGGATATCCGGAAATAAACCGTTGGAACGGCTGTGACAAGATACAATTTACAATAGCGGATTTTAGGGAAGGAAATGCTGCAAAACCTATAATTTTCGACAGCCGTATAGATAAAAATGCAGATGATTGATTATGCCATAATGCTGCGTAGTTATGGTATAATGTGTAAGTAAATTTAAGCAAGGAGAGGTAACTCGTTGATGATAGTATTAAAAAAGCGGAATCTGATAATCTTATTGGTCATCGCTTTTGGTGTCGGGCTTCTGCTGATGGCCGGATACGATCAGGTATACGGTATAGTGACGGACCAAATCGGAATCAGTGCCGAAGAATATGAAAACTATCAGAGGATCAAAAAGAATTACGGCCAATTAGATGGACTTCAACAGCTTATTGAGCAGAGATATTATTTGCCCGTCGATACCGAAAAACTTTACGAAGGCATTTATAAAGGCCTTTTCGCCGGAATAGGCGATCCCTATTCCTCTTATCTCACCAAGAAGGAATATGAGGATCTTATGATCGCAGCTTCGGGAGAGTATGAGGGGATCGGCGTTACTATCGCTCCCGATAAACAGGGATTCATCAATGTGGTGGCCCCTATCGATGATACGCCTGCTTTCAAAGCGGGAATCAAACCCGAGGATAAAATAATAGCAGTTGACGGCATGGATTATAGCGGAGATTCTATCGATGCGGCAGCAGCGGCTATGCGGGGCGAGGAAGGAACAGTGGTAAGCATAAAAATACTTCGGGGAAGTGAAACCCTGGAGCTGGATATTAAGCGTTCCAAAATTGTTCTTGAGACTGTCAAAAGCGAAATAATGGATGGAAATTTCGGATATATCCGCATCAGCTCTTTCGAAAAACATACGGCTGATGATTTTAAAAAAGCGCTGAGAAACATGGAGATAAGCGGAGCAAAAGGTCTTATTATCGATTTGAGAGATAACCCCGGCGGATTGGTGGATGTGAGCATAAAAATAGCCGACGCTCTCCTTCCCGAGGGAATAATCACCTATACGGAAGACAGGCAGGGTGAGAAGCACTATTACAAATCTGATCCAACGGCTACCGATATTCCATACGTCATCCTGATCAACGGCGGGTCCGCCAGCGCAAGTGAGATAGTAGCGGGAGCGATAAAAGACAATGGAGGCGGAAAAATCGTAGGCACTACCTCCTACGGGAAAGGAATAATACAAGAAATACTACAGTTGGATAACGGTGATGCCACGAAGCTTACGGTGATGCAGTATTTTTCGCCTGACGGGAACGTGATCCATGAAAAAGGAGTAGAGCCGGATTATAAAGTGGATCTAACTTCAGAGGACTTTACGGACGGGATACTCAAAAAAGAAAATGATAAGCAGCTGAAAAAAGCCCTGGAGCTGCTGGCGTCATCTTAACATCAAGGGGATCCAATACAGTGTTATTATTTTAATTCCTTAAGTCTTTTCAAAATAAGGCGATATCCGTCCGCACCGTATATGAGACAGCGGTTGACTCTGCTTATCGTGGCTGTACTGGCTTTTGTGATTTCCTCGATCTCATTGTATGTTTTCTTATTATCTAAGAGGCGCGCCACCTGAAAGCGCTGGGCTATTGCCTGAAGCTCTTTGATCGTACAGATATCTTCAAAAAAGCGGTAGCATTCTTCTTCCGTCTCAAGAAGCAAGACAGCCTTAAACAAATCGTCGGTTTCCCGGTTTTTTAGCTTTGATTCATAGCTCATCGTCACTCACCGTTCCTTTATATCAGCTAGGGGCGCTTTAATGCTTTACAGCGTAATTATATTACAGTCTGTTTTTCTTTACAACATTTTTTTAAACTTAACTTCGGATTTATGCTACAATGATTTCATCGGTGAATGCGGCCGAAATATAAATTGTTTGCCGGAGTAATGCGATGCATATCTATTTATATAATAACTGTCTTATTGAAGACAGAGATGAATCAATCCGCCGGTGCTGCAGGCAATATGCGAAAGATACAGGAGCAGCTTCTTTGCTTAAATTCATAGATACAGCAGCGATTTCTCACAGGGTGGGAGGGAAACCCTTTTTCAGAGATGGGGAGCAGATCCATTTTTCACTGAGCCATTCGGGCAGTATATGGGGTTGCGCTGTAGACAGCGATCCTGTCGGCTTTGACATTGAAGATACCGCTCGGTTTGAAAAAGGCCGGAGATATAAGCAGCCGGCACAGGCAGATAGCCGGTGGCTGAAAATCGCAGAAAGGTTTTTTACCGATTCGGAGTACGAGTATGTCAAGGCTGGGGGAAAGAAGGCATTTTTTGAACTTTGGGTCCGCAAGGAAGCCTTCCTGAAATACAAAGGAGGAGGACTTTCTATGGGGCTTAAAAGCATTGAACTCGTATCAGGAGGGCATCTTATATCAGAGCTCCCCGGGGGGTGGGTCCGGGAGGTTATCATTGGCAGCGGTTTTATGGCTGCATATTGTGCTGCGGAGAAACGGGAGGTCGAAAGAATGGTCGACTATCGCAAACAGGGAGATAAAGACTAAAGACCTGAATGAAAGACCGGAAAGGATACAGAATGATAGGCCGAACAGAAAAGAATAAAGAACTTGAAGGCAAAACCGACGAGCAAAAACCGAGTAAAAGCAGGGTCACTGTATACGGAGTTGCCGTACTTTTCTCATTGATCGTGGGTTTTTCTTTTTTGGCGGTAAAGACCTCTGTGAAAACAGCCACACCACTTGAGATCCTGACCTACCGTTTTAATTTTGCCGCTATAGCCGCCTTAATACCTGTGATATTCAGATACCTCAAAATCGGCCTGGCAGGAAGATCCAAGAAAAGACTGATGCTGACTGCCGGATTTTATCTGGGCTTTATGGTTTTCCAAACCATAGGTCTGCTCTTTGCGACTTCAGTTGAAAGCGGCATCATCTTTGCTATCATTCCGATCCTTGCCAAAGTCATAGCTCACTACTATCTGGGAGAAAAGGGGGACTGGAAGCAAAATGTCTTTGTTACTTTATCCATAACAGCCGTCATCGTAATGTTTGTATTCAGTGCCCGGGATTTTGAAGGGGTCAGCGCCACAGGGCTTGTTCTTTTACTCATATCAAGCATTTCCATGGCTCTCAGTAATGTTTTTATGCGGGGAGTCCGGCGGGAATTCAGTCCATATACGATAGCCTTTGCCATTTCTCTCGGAGGATGCCTGCTCTTTAACGGAGCCACACTCGTTATAGGGACCGTATCCGGGCAACTGCAGTATCTTGCGCCTCTGGGCCATTGGGAATTCATCGTTGCGACGGCATTCCTCGGGATACCGTCTACCCTTATTTCTTCCCTCTTGATGGCATTTATGCTTGCTAATATGGAGGCTGTCAAAGCTACTATTTTCGGAAACCTGTCCACGGCTATTTCAATTGTTGCGGGGGTTATCTTCCTGAAAGAAGCTCTGTACTTATACCATATCGTTTGTACTGCTTTGATCATAGCGGGAGTTGTCGGCACCAGCCTCAGCGGCAGCCCAAAACCCCGGGTCAAAGGCAGTGAGGAGCAAAACTGCGGATCAACTCCTGATCCGGATCATAATGAGGAGGGCATAGGATGAAAGATGCCAGAGATTTGGCCCTGAAATATTTGAACACGCGGGACCGGACTGCCCATGAGATCCGAAAGCACCTCGAATCAAAAGGAGTTCCGGGAGATGAGATCTCCGGATGTTTGGAATACCTGGCAGAGAGCGGCATGATCGATGATGAGGACTACTGTGAAAGGTACATTTCATACGGAACAGAAAAAGGGCGAGGGCCTCTGCGCCTGGAAAAGGAACTACTAGATAAGGGGCTGCCCCGTGAAATGGTGAGGGCGGCACTAAACGAGCATTTCGGAGAAGGGAGCGAATACGAGGCGGCATTGGTATATCTTAAGAAGCTTATTAAGCAGCAAGGCTTTGGAGACACGGGGTTTGCGGAGTATCCGGAAGATGGGGATTTTTCACAACGTGGCAAGGATGTCGCCAGGATAGGGAGGCGGCTGGCTTCCCAGGGCTATAATGCCGCTGTGATATATGAGCTTCTGGACAAGTTGCGTGACGGAACTGCCTTCGCTGAGCAAAACTGAAGTAAGCAAAACTGAAGTTGACAGGGCGAGATAATACAAGTAAAATAAAATAATGCATACGGAGGTTTATAACAAATCCGGATGCCTGCAATCTAATATAGCAAAAGCAATGAAGGAGACAGTAGCAGGTCAGGGATCCTATAGAGAGGTGGCCACCCCCCTTTATGGCTCCGTCAATAGGGTGGTACCGCGGAGCGATTCGTCCCTGGATCCAAAATAGGAATCCGGGGATTTTATTATTAATAAGTGATAATTCCGGCGCCCGGCACTTAAAAACACTTTAAAACCAAGAAAGAGAGAATGTTCAAGATGTTTGAAAACTTATCCGGGGACCCTATCGCAGAGGTCCAAAGCAAACAGGCTGACCAATGGGACAAGGAAAGTTTGCTCGAAAAATGCGTAACTACCAGGTATGGAAAACCTTCCTTCCTGTTCTATGAAGGCCCGCCTACGGCAAACGGCAGTCCCGGCATCCATCACGTCATCGCAAGGACTCTTAAGGATTCCGTGCTGCGCCATAAGACTATGCAGGGCTATGCGGTCAAGCGAAAAGCAGGCTGGGATACCCATGGGCTCCCTGTTGAGATCGAAGTGGAAAAACAGCTTAAGATGAACGGGAAACAGGATATCGAAAAGTACGGTATAAGAGAGTTCAATCAAAAATGCCGGGAATCCGTATTCACTTACGAAAAACAATGGCGTGAAATGACAAGACGCATGGGCTATCTTATAGATATGGATGATCCTTACATCACCTTGGATAACGACTACATCGAGACCGGCTGGTGGATCCTGAAAGAGTTTTTCAAAGCAGGCTTGATCTATGAAGGGCATAAGATCCTGCCTTACTGCCCTCGATGCGGAACAGGACTTGCTTCCCACGAGGTGGCGTTGGGTTATAAAGAAGTGAAGACCAATACGATCACCGCAAAGTTCAGGCGCAAGGATAAGGATGAGTATTTTTTAGCATGGACGACAACACCATGGACCCTGGCTTCCAATGTGTCCCTGACTGTAGGCCCGGACATAGATTATATAAAAGCGGAGCAGCGTGGATCGGTCTATTATGTCAGCAAGATCCTGGCAGACATGGTTTTAGGCGCAGGAAGCTATAGGGTGCTTGAGGAGCTGAAGGGCTGCGATCTTGAATACATTGAGTATGAGCAGCTGATGCCCTTCGTAAAAGTGGATAAAAAGGCCTTCTATGTAACCTGCGGCGACTATGTTACCACGGAAGACGGCACCGGTATAGTCCACACGGCTCCGGCCTTCGGCGAAGACGACTACAATACCGGCAGGAAGTACGGGCTCCCTGTTCCAAACCCGGTGGACGAGGAGGGAAAATACACAGAGACTCCTTGGGCGGGGCGTTTTGTAATGGAAGAGGGCCTGGATGTGGACATCATTAAATGGCTTGCGGCAGAGGATAAAATATACAGCAAAGAGAAGGTGGAGCATAACTATCCTCATTGCTGGAGATGTTCCACACCGCTGCTTTATTATGCCAAACCAAGCTGGTATATTGAAATGACAAAACTTAAGGATCAGCTGGTTGAGAATAATAATAAAATAAATTGGTTTCCTGCCTTTGTAGGCGAGAAGCGATTCGGCAACTGGATCGAAAATGTCAACGACTGGGCTATTTCTCGCAATAGATACTGGGGAACTCCGATCAATATCTGGCGCTGCGACTGCGGGCATCTTGAAAGCATCGGATCAAGGGCTGAGCTGGCAGATAAAGCCATAGAAAATATAGATGAATCTATAGAGCTGCACAGGCCTGACGTTGATGAAGTCCATATAAGATGCCCGGAATGCGGAAAGACCATGAGCCGGATCCCCGAGGTCATGGACTGCTGGTTTGACAGCGGCGCCATGCCTTACGGACAGAGACATTATCCCTTTGAAAACAAAGATACCTTTGACACGGAGTTTTTCCCTGCGGATTTTATCTGTGAAGGTATAGACCAGACCAGGGGCTGGTTCTACTCACTCCTTGCCATTTCAACTTTTATAAAGGGCACCTCGCCTTATAAAAACGTTCTGGTTAATGACTTGATACTTGACAAAGAGGGGAAGAAGATGTCCAAATCCAAGGGAAATACTGTAGATCCCTTCGACCTTTTTGATAAATACGGAGCAGATGCCACAAGGTGGTATCTGCTGTACACCTCTCCGGCCTGGTCGCCTACAAAGTTTGACGAGGACGGCCTGATCGAGATAGTCAGCAAATTCTTCGGTACCTTGCGGAATGTTTACAATTTCCTTGTTTTGTATTCCAATACCGATGGGATTGATCCCAGAACTTTTTCCGTGGATTATGCAAAGCGGTCTGAACTTGATCGTTGGATACTGTCCAAGTATAACCGTTTGATCCGTGAGGTGATTGAAGAAATGGACCGCTATGACCACATGCGATCCGTGCGTAAAATCCAGGATTTCCTTGTGGAAGACTTTTCTAACTGGTACATTCGCCGTGCCAGAAGACGTTTCTGGGGTGATGAGCTTACCGATGATAAAAAGGCTGTGTATCTTACCGCTTACGAAGTACTGGTGGGAATTACCAAGCTGTCCGCTCCATTTGCGCCTTTTATCACCGATGAGATCTATACGAAGCTGACGGGAGAAGAATCCGTCCATCTGTCTTACTATCCGGAATCCAGGGCTGAATTGATTGACGACAGGGCCGAGGAGAGGATGGACCTGGTGAGGGCACTGGTCAGTCTGGGAAGAGGGGTCAGAGAAAAAGAACGAATAAAGGTACGCCAGCCTCTGTCTGAGATACTGGTGGACGGGAAATATGAAGAGCTGATCGGAGATATGGCGGATCTTATCAAAGAGGAGCTGAATGTAAAGGAAGTGGTCTTTGAAAAGGAACTGGATAAGTTCATGGACCTAAGCCTGAAACCAAATTTCAAAGCAGCGGGCCCGGCTTTAGGAGGAAAGATAAAAGCTTTCGGAGCCGCTATCGCAAAATTGGATCCGAAAGAAGCCGCTGCCGCATTGGACAAAGAGGGACGAATAGAATTAGAACTGGACGGGGAAATATTTTCTGCCGAAGAGGACCTGTTCGAGGTGAGGATTACCGCAAAACCCGGTTTTGCGGTAGCAATGGGAGACAGTGTGTTCGTGATTCTCGACACCACCATAACACCGGAACTGAAATCGGAAGGGATTGCACGGGAAATGATCTCCAAGGTGCAGCAGCTTCGCAAGCAAAAGGATTTTGAGGTGACAGACAGGATCAGAATCAACTATCAGGGAGATGATATTTTTAAAAGAGCCCTGGAGGAGCACAGGGATTATATTATGAGCGAAACCCTGGCACAGGAGCTGAAAGAAACAGAAGATCCGCTTACAGGGTACGATTTGAACGGACATAAGACAGGTATCGATGTAGAAAGGTTGCATAGGCAAGAGATATGAGAGCGGTAATATCAGTTGTAGGCAGGGACAGAGTGGGTATCCTGGCCATGATCAGCAATATCTGCGCCGGGGCTAATGCCAATGTAATAGAGGTCACTCAGTCGGTGCTCCAGGAGTTCTTTGTCATGATGATGGTCATAGATATCTCCGGGATGAACTGCGGGCTCGCCGATTTGCGTCGCCAGCTGGAAGAAAACAGTATGGGCATGAAGATCCACGTGATGCATGAAGATATTTTCAATTCCATGCATAGGATCTGATCCAGCTGTCATTGACCGAAACATGGATAGGGGATTTTATAAAAGGTAAAGAGATGTTAAACACGAAAGATATCATGGAAACGATAACCATGATTCAGGAAGAAAATCTGGATATACGTACGATTACTATGGGTATATCACTTTTAGACTGCAGTGACAGGGATATCGACCATTCTTGCGAAAAGGTATATAAAAAGATACTGCGATGTGCCAAAAATCTGGTTGCCGCCGGTGACGAGATCGAACAGCAATACGGCATACCCATAATAAATAAAAGGATTTCCGTTACGCCCATTGCCATTCTGGCTGGCGCCTCAGGCGGAGACCCTATCAATTATGCCCTTACCCTTGAAAAGGCGGCCCGCGATGTCGGTGTCAATTTCATAGGTGGTTATTCCGCTTTGGTCCACAAGGGGTTTTCTTCAGGCGATTTGGATTTGATAGAGTCGATCCCAAGGGCTCTGACGGAGACCGAATGTGTTTGCTCCTCGGTAAACATAGGAAGCACCAAGTCCGGCATCAATATGGATGCTGTGGGACTCATGGGCAGAGTAGTAAGAAAAACTGCAGAATTGACAGCCAACCGTCAATGTATCGGCGCAGCAAAGCTGGTTATATTTTGCAATGCGCCGGAAGACAATCCTTTCATGGCCGGAGCTTTTCATGGGCCGGGAGAGCCTGACTGCGTGATCAACGTGGGGGTTTCGGGCCCGGGGGTGGTTAGGGCGGCGCTGGCAAAGGCAGGAAAGGATTGGGATCTTACGAGGATAGCCGATATCATTAAAAAAACAGCATTTAAAATCACCCGGATGGGGCAATTGGTGGGGAGTGAAGCTTCAGCAAGATTGGGAGTCCCTTTTGGTATCGTTGATCTGTCATTGGCTCCAACTCCTGCAATCGGGGATTCGGTGGCATATATCCTGGAAGAGATAGGGCTGGAAAGTTGTGGGGCCTGCGGGACTACAGCTGCTTTAGCCATGCTGAATGACGCTGTGAAAAAGGGAGGTGTCATGGCATCCTCCAATGTGGGTGGTCTGTCCGGAGCATTCATTCCCGTCAGTGAAGATGCCGGCATGGTAGCAGCCGCTGCGAACGGCTCGTTAACTATAGAAAAACTGGAAGCCATGACGGCGGTTTGTTCTGTAGGACTTGATATGATCGTGATCCCCGGAGATACTACTGCTGAAGTGATCTCCGGCATTATAGCGGATGAGGCTGCCATCGGCATGATAAACTCCAAAACTACAGCCGTGAGATTGATCCCC
>Ga0302241_1001772_pt1 | contig 14643 bp, 13 predicted proteins | sample AAG_UR_Arg_MG_FD_193532 | JGI IMG/M metagenome (GOLD analysis project Ga0302241, IMG submission 193532) | Enriched activated sludge microbial communities from anaerobic digester in WTTP, New Holstein, Wisconsin, United States - AAG_UR_Arg | ecosystem: Engineered > Bioreactor > Anaerobic >... | reverse complement strand
TCGCCTTTCAACACCGGAGGCTTGAGCGGTGCGTAACACGGGCGTTTCACCTGCAGACGGACGCACGGGCGGCAACATCGCGCAGCTCGTCTCGCCCTCCAACCGCCAAGCAAGCGGCACGCCATTGCCGATTCGCTGGAAAACACCACGACCAGCGTCCACAGCAGCATCAGGCTCGTCAGTCTAAGAATCTTTGTACGCATCGCAATCGCCTCCCCGTTGATCGAACTCGCTTCGAACAAAGCATCCCGCAAACGCAGCGGTCGCATTTTACCTTGACTGCCTTCTTCGTGCAACCAGCCCATTCGCGCGAATTTCTCGAATTTCTTGCCAAGCAACAACGCACGGAATCAGCGCCCCCTGACCACGGAACGGTGACTGCTGACCACAGAGAGGGATGCCAGAAAATCGGGCGTGCATCACCCTCAGGGCCCGCGGTTGAATCGTAGGGCCGACTCCAGCTGCGCGCACGATCTCACGCGTAGCGCTGTTCCCACTGCGTCAGCCGGCCGGCGATTACGTCGTCGCTGGGCATGACGCCTGTCTGCCTGAGGGTACGAAAGTCGAGTTCGAATTCGTCCAGCATCGGCTGTGCCTTGGCTCGAGCCGTGGTCGTCATGCGGTCGACGAACACGACGCCGTCCAAATGGTCGTACTCGTGCTGGACGACCCGGGCCAGCATGCCGTTCAGGTTCAACCGGACTTCTTCGCCTCGCAGATTGTAAGCATCGACCGTGATCAGCTTGGGCCGAGTCACGAGCCCCCATAGCTCTGGAAAGCTGAGGCAGCCCTCCTCCGACTCCTCGTTGCCCTTGGGTTTGCTGAGCACCGGGTTGATGAAGACGAATTCCTCACCTTCGTCGGGTTTGCCGCTCAGGTTGACGACGAACAGCCGCAACGGCAGATCCACTTGCGGGGCCGCCAGACCGATGCCGTTGTTGGCGTACATCAGGCCGAACATCTGGCGCACGATGCGCACCAACTCGACGTCCACGCGACGCACCGGTTTCGTCTTGCGCCGCAACGTGGGGTGCGGATAGTGGACGATTTGCAGTGAGGGACCTTCCATCAGACTTTGAACTTAGCCGGCTGCGCCGGAACCTGAAACCCTGATAAGTGAAAAATTAGGTGAAAGATCAAGGTAGCCTTCATCCTATGCCTGCGGGGGCTGGATGCCAAAGTCGCGGATCGTCAACAGGGTCCGCAAGTTGTAACCCGCTTTGGCGAACGCCTCGGCGCCGCCCTCCAGACGATCGATGATGGCCACGACGCCTTGGATCTTCAGTCCGGCGGCCTGGGCCTTTTCGATCGCGGCCAGCGAACTGCCGCCGGTCGTCACCACATCTTCGACGATCACTGCGGTATCCCCGTTTTTTACAGGCCCTTCCACGTCGCGGCCCTTGCCGTGCGTCTTGGCTTCCTTGCGGACGATGAAGCCCCGCAACGACTTGCCTCGCTGCCCCGCGATCGTGATTACGGCAGCGGTAATCGGATCCGCGCCGATGGCCATGCCGCCGATCGCGTCGGGCAGGTTGTCGCCCAGCAGGTCGAGAATCCCCTCGGCGATCAAGCTTGCCCCCCGCGAATCAAGCGTGATCTTCCGGCAATCCAAATAGTAGGTGGCCTTCTTGCCGGAGGCGAGCGTGAAGTCGCCGAATTCCAGGGCTTTTTCGCGCACCAGCGCCATCAGGGCCTGTTTGTCGTACACGGCGTGCTCCTCTGAATCGGTGGATCTCGTGGTCGGCCAGCGCGGACCAGGACTACGGGCGCTCGTTTTACCACGAGGCAGAGGAACGAGAAAGAGGGGGCGGGCGAACTAGCGAATCGTGACTTTCGATCCGACGGAGAGAATGTTGCGGACATCGGCGACGTCGGCGGCGGACAGGCTCAGGCACCCCAAGCCGCTGGCCGGGATGGTGTCGGGGCTGCCGTGGATGCCCACCCGATTGCCGAGGTCCAGGTAAACATCGCCGTACGGATTATCGGCCGACCGCGCCGGGATGCGAATCCCGTTCGCCCCGATGTACTCGCGGCCGGCTTCTTTGGCCAGCACTTGATATTCGGACGGCTGCGGCGCAGGATCGTTGCCCACGCTGACGGGAAACCGGCCGGCGTAGTACTTGCCGGCGAACAGCACCAACTCGCTGCGCTTCAGGTCGATCTCCGCACGAAACGGCCCGCGGAGGACTTTCAGCCGCGTGCCCGGCCGGAGCGCGTCCGGATTGGCGATGCCGTTGATCTGTTGCAGCAAGGTGACCGGCACTTGGTACTGCTGCGCGATCGTCTCCAGACGCTCGCCGGGTCGGACTTCGTAAGCGGCCTCCAGGGTGTGGTCGTTGGAATAGATCACCTTGCCGGCCAGGGGATCCAAGAGGTCGAGCAGTCGCTGGCGTTCTTCGCCGGTGAGGTCCGGATCGTGGAAGAAGAACGAGAGCGTCAACAGGGCTTCGGCCCACTGCTGCTTCTGCAGTTGAGCGATGGCCGAGTTCCAGGCGTTGTCGAAAGCGCGGATCGAACGGAAATCGCTCGGGCCCTGCGCTGCGGAATTCGATGCTTGAGCGTAGATCGACTCCTGGGCTGGGGCGGCTTGGCCCGCCCCCTCGGTCGCCGGCCTGGCTCCGTCGCCTGCCGGGACTGCCCCAGCAGCACCGGTGTCCGCAGGGTCGCGAGGCGCGCGCAGCGGGTCGGCCGTGACGCTGGCCGACGCCAACTTTGCGTTGGACGGTTCTGACGCGGAGAGCGTTTGCGCAGCGTCCGGAACCGCCAGCGTGGGTGCTGCCGGAAGGGAACCGGCAGAGGCGGCTTCGATCGGCTCGGAGTCGGTCACCGTCTTGACCGCACCTTGTGGGACGCCCGAGGCAGGCTCGGAGGGGGCGGCTGCGAGGGAAGACGCTGGCGTCGGTTGGCCGGCTTGGGCAGCCTGCTTGTCGAGGGGTACCGGACGCAATCCGGCCAGCGGATCGAGCACTCCGGTTTCGACTTCAGGCGGCGCGACCGCGTCGACGTTCCAGGCCACCTCCTGCGGAGGCGCAAGGTCCGGCTTGTTCAGTACGACATAAACGCCATACAGTACTGCCAGCAGCAAGACCACGACGACAGCCGTTTTGATCGTCTCCACAATCGCACTCCTCGACGACAAGAACGCTCTGGGCAAGGTTCCGTGCGGGATGTTAGCCGAACCGGCCAAGTGAGGCCAGAGCAAAAACGTCGGGGAATTTCAGCGCTTTTCCAAAAAGTCGGGCTTCTGCCGGCCGAATTCTTGGAGCGGGCGCTGGTCGCTGGGCCGATCACGCATCCGGCATCAGGATTTTCTCCGGAATTGCCTCGACCAGCGGGTTATCCGCCGGGCCGCAATAGCCCAGGTGCAGATGCCGCCGCCAGCCTTCGGCGAACTGAAAGCGGCCGGACAGGCGGCCGACTTCGGCGCCCAAGTCGCGCAGGGCCTGCAGGTACGAATCCAGTTGCTGGCTGTCCCCCAGCCACGACCGCTGGCTCTCGTGCTTCGAGACCACTTCCAGTTTCTTGTCCATCACGTCCGTCGTATCGACGTAGATGCCGGCCTGCACCACTTGGCCCAGGGGATCACGGTTGCCGTGCGGCTGGGCGTGGTACACGGTGACCTGATTGTCCACGGGCGCACGCGGCGGGTCGGTCTGGAAGTTGGGCATGCCGCGAACAAAGGCCGCGGTCACGGCCAGCCGGCAGGCGTTCATGTGGTCTTCCATGTAATCCACCGGCGCGTGGGTGAGGACGATTTCCGGAGCCACCTCGCGGACCACTGCAGCAACCTTGGCCATCAGCGGCAGGGTGTAGAAGATCTCCAGGTCGTTGCAGACGCTTTCGTGAAATACCGCTCCCAAGCAGGCTGCGGCCGCCATCGCCTCCTGGCGGCGCATGCGAATCAGCGTTTCCGTGTCGTAGCGGTTGCTGCCGCAACTGCCGTTCGCCACGGTCATGTAGTGCAGCTCGTAGCCTGCCTTGCGCAGGTGAATCATGGTGCCCGCCATCATGAATTCGATGTCGTCGGGATGAGCACCGATGGCTAGGACGGTCTTCATGGTCGCGATTCCTCCCCAAGGTGAGTGGATCTGCCGCCGGAGTTGCGCGGCAACAAGGATTCTAACGGTCCGAGATTCGTTTTTCGAGCCGACACAGCGTCCCTTGGCGAGAATTTTGCGGCCGCTATACTTTGGATTCGGGATTCGGGATTCGGGATTCGGGATTTCAGATTTGAGATTTGAGATTTGAGATTTCAGATTTGAGATTTGAACTTCGTTCGTGGGACACACGCGGTGTACGCGCAACCTGGGCCGCAGCCTTCACGAGGGACTAAGGAACTTGCGAGTATGATTCGGATCGGCATTTTGGGGGCCACCGGGTACACGGCCCTGGAACTGATCAAATTGCTGCTTCGCCACCCGGAGACGAAGATCACCACGTTGACCAGCCGGCAGCAGGGCGAACCGCGCGTCGCGGCGATCCACCCCTCGTTGGCCGGTCGTCTGGACCTGCGTCTGCGAGATTTGAACCCGGAACAGGTGGCCGCGGAATGCGATTGCGTGTTCAGCTGCCTGCCGCACGGGGCGTCGGCCCAGGCGGTCAAGCCGCTGGTCGATGCCGGCGTGCGGGTGGTGGACTTCAGCGCCGACTACCGCTTGAACGATCTGGCCGTGTATCGCGCCTGGTACGAAGACACGCACTGCGACGCCCAGCGACTGGGGAAGGTCCCGTACGGGTTGCCCGAGCTGTTTGCCGACCAGATTGCGGGCGCGATGCTGGTCGCCAACCCGGGCTGTTATCCGACGTCGGCCATTCTGCCGATGGCGCCGCTGCTGGAGAACGGACTGGTCGAGCCCGCGGGCATTATTTTCGATTCCAAGAGCGGTGTCTCCGGCGCGGGACGGACGCCCAAGCTGACGACGCACTTTCCGGAGTGCAACGAGAGCTTTTCCGCGTACAACGTGGGAAAGCACCGGCACAATCCGGAGATCGATCAAGTGCTGGGAACGATCGCGGGGCAGCCGATCGAGACCATCTTTACGCCGCACCTGGTGCCCATGAACCGAGGCATCCTGACCACCGCCTACGCGATCCCGGCCCGCACTGTCACGGAAGCCGAATTGATGGACGCCTTGCGGGCGGCGTACGCCGGCCAAGTGTTTGTCCAGGTCGTGGATCATCTGCCCGCGACGAAAGACGTCAGCAACACCAACTTCTGCCAACTCACGGCCCGGCTCGTCCGCGGGCGCGTGATTGTGATTTGCTGTATCGACAACCTGGTCAAAGGCGCCTCCGGCGCGGCCGTGCAGAACTTCAACTGGATGTACGGCTTTCCGGAGACCATGGCATTGTTGTAGTTACCGGTGATCGGTGATCGGTAATCGGTGATCAGTATACCGATTACCGATTACCGATTACCGACCACCGATTACCGACCACCGATCACCGATCACCGATCACCGACCACCGATTACCATGACCATTCCCGTACCCCAAGGCTTTCGACTCTCCGCCGTCCCCTGTGGCATCAAGGCCGATCCGACGCGCGAAGATCTGACGCTGATCGTCGCTGATCGGCCGGCGGTGGCAGCCGGCGTGTACACCCAGAACCTGGTTTGCGCCGCGCCCGTCACGGTCGATCGCCAACGGACTCCGTCGGACAAGATCCGCGCCGTGTGCGTCAATTCGGGCAACGCCAACGCTTGTACGGGGCAACGCGGCTTGACCGACGCCCTGACGATGGCCCAGCTGGCCGCGGCGGCTTGCGGGGCCGCGGCGGATCAATCGCTGGTCATGTCGACCGGCATCATCGGCGTGTTCCTGCCGATGGACAAGATCGCGGCCGGAATCCGCGCGGCGTCGGCCCGCTTGGGCAGCGACGAGGCGTCGTTCCTGTTGGCCGCGCGGGGTATCACGACGACGGACAAGTCGCACAAGATCGCCGGCCGCACGCTGGAACTGGGCGGCCGAACGGTCCGCCTGGCCGGCATGTGCAAGGGCGCCGGCATGATCGGCCCGCGGATGGCCACGATGCTGGCCGTGGTGCTGACCGACGCCGCCTTGACGGTGGCCGACGCCCAAGCGTCGTTGGTCGCCGCGGTCGAAGACAGCTTCAACTGCATCAGCGTCGAAGGCCACATGAGCACCAACGACACGTTGCTGCTATTGGCCAGCGGCGCCGCGTGCGACCAGCCGCTGGCCGGGGCGGACCTGGTACGCTTCCGGGAGGCGCTGCGCGAGGTGTGCATCGAACTGGCCAAACAGATCCCCGATGACGGCGAAGGGGCCACGCACCTGGTGACCATCGACGTGCAGGGCGCGGCCACGCGAGACGACGCGTTTCGCATCGCCAAAACGGTGGCGGAAAGCGCGCTGGTCAAGACGGCCATCGCCGGCGGCGATCCGAATTGGGGCCGCATCGTCTCCGCCGCCGGCTACGCGGGCGTGCCGTTCGACCCCGACAGGGTGTCCTTGAAAGTGAACGGGACGCAGCTGTACCGAGACGGCACGCCCGTCCCCTTTGACGCGGCCGCGGTTTCGCGATCGATCCGGGACAACCGCGAGACCCAGGTGCTGTTGACTCTGGCGGAAGGCCCGGCGAGCGTCCGTTTCTGGACCAGCGACCTGACCGTGGACTACGTCAAGTTCAACGCCGACTACAGCACTTAGCAGGTTCGAGAACCAACAGTCGCCCTGTCAAAGTAGCCATCACACTCCGTGTGATGATCGGCAACAAACACTCGACAGTTCTTTCTCGAACGCTGCGTAACGCAGGCCAACGCCGGCGCTTCAAAGTCCGTAGTGCCGGCGGCAGCCGGTTCCGACCGCCTGAAGGCGGCACTACAAACAGGCGCTATCCCCCGCGACCGGCTTGCACGTTCCGGCCGCATCGCCCGGCCCAGCGCATGGTCGCCAGAAACTTGGGCGACTGCGACGGGTCGCCGTAGAACTGGAGGATGCCCCAGTTGCCGGCCGTCGTCGATGTCGATCTCGCTGAAGAAGGAGTTGCCAAAGCGGTCGGCATCGGCGGTCCGCGAGGTGTCGAACTGTCGAGCCGATCCGACACAAGCGATTGACCTGTGAAGGGATGTCCGCCAAGATGATCAGACGCCCTTTCGAGGAAAGGAAAATCGTCATGAAAAACCTCGTCCATTGCGCGTCCGTGGGGATCGCTCCCGTCCTGGCCCTATTCGCCGCGCAGGGGAACCGGCCCGCGGAATCCGCCGAATTTCGAGTTCCCGCCATGTGGGAGTACAGCGCACCGCTGATCGCCCCCGAGCCGCGCGACACAAATCCCAGCCACGCCCAGAAAGATCCCACCGTCGTGTTCTACGGCGGCAGGTGGCACGTGTTCACGACGGTCAAGCTGCCGAAAAAATCGGCGATCGAATACTGCTCGTTCGAGCGATGGGAGGACGCCGACCGTTCGCAGCGCACGATCCTGCAGGTCAGCGACAGCGACTACTACTGCGCCCCGCAGGTGTTTTACTTCTCGCCGCACAAGAAATGGTACCTGATCTACCAGATGGGCGTGTCCGGAGCCAAGAAAATGTGGGTCGCCTACTCGACAACGTCCGACATCGCCGATCCCGATTCGTGGACGCGCGCCAAACCCATCCTGGACGGCGGCGAAACGGATCCTCGCCGGGAGGGCGGCCTGGATTACTGGATCATCTGTGACGACCAGCGGGCGTACCTGTTCTTGGCCAGTCTGAACGGCAAGATGTGGCGGCTGTGGACGAAGTTGGAAGACTTTCCCGCCGGCTTCGGCCATTGCGAGTTGGCCCTGGAGGCCAAGATCTTCGAGGCGAGCCATACGTATCGGCTCAAGGGCCTGGACAAGTACCTGACGATCGTCGAGGAGAACGGCCGGCGGTACTACAAGGCGTACCTGGCCGACCGCCTGGATGGCCCATGGACGCCGGTCGCCGACACGGCCGACAAGCCCTTCGCCGGCTGGAACAACGTCCGCCCCGCGGCGGGCGTACAGCCCTGGACCGACAACATCAGCCACGGCGAACTGATCCGTGACGGGCACGATCAAACGCTGACGGTCGATCCGAGCAACCTGCGGTTCATCTTCCAGGGCATGTGGGACAAGGACAAGTCCGGAAAGGCTTACGGCCGGTTTCAATGGCGAATCGGGATGCTGACACCGGCCCTAACACCGTGACTCTACGCCAGCGTCCCTGGATCGCCTTGGCGACCGGACTCCAGATAGGCCGCCAAGATGAGTTGGGCGGCGACTTTGTCCAAGCGGGCTTTGCGCTGCTTGCGCGTCATCTGCGCATCCAACAGGGACTGGTCTGCCAGCACCGACGTGTAGCGTTCGTCGTAGAACCGGACGGGCAGACCGGTCAGTTCTCGAAGCCAGTCGCCGAAAGCACGCGATTCAATCGACTTCTGGCTCTCGTCGCCACTGGCCAGCACGGGCAGGCCGACGACCAAGCCCACCAGGCGTTCCTCCTGCACCAAACGCTGGAAGTACTCTGCGTCGGCCGCCGGACTGCGGCGGTGGTAGATCTCGTAGGGGCTGGCCAGCCGCTGATCGGGATCGGTCACCGCGATACCGATGCGTACCGTACCGAAGTCAATCCCGGCCAACCTGCCCTGAACGGGGAAGCCGTGGTCAGAGGTACTCGTTCCAGCCATGTTCTTTGAGCCACGTCACGACTTGGCGAATGGACTCCTCATCACGTTTGTTGGCCACCAGCGTCGCGTCGGGCGTGTGGACGACGATCAAGTCCTGGACGCCAAGGGTCACGACCAGGTGCCGAGCGTCCGTGCGAACGATCGAGCCGCTGGTGCGGAGACCCACGTGCCGGCCGATGATCGTGTTGCCGTCCGCATCGGCGCCGTGCGTGCGGGCCAGGGACTGCCAACTGCCCACATCGTCCCAAGCGAAATCCGCCTCGACAACCACGACCGGATCGTACTTCTCCATCACGGCGTAGTCGATGGACTTGCCCTGGATCGCGGCGAACTCGCGGTCCAGGACAGCCGGGTAATCGTCCGACCCCACGGCATCGGCAATCGTCGCAATGTGTCCGCACATGTCGGGCTCGAAACGCTCCAGCGCCGCCATGATGGTCGCCGGCCGCCAGACGAAAATCCCCGAATTCCAATAGTAGCGGCCCGCATCCAGATACTGCTGAGCCACCTGCGCCGAGGGCTTTTCGCGGAACTTCCGCACGGCGAACGCTGATAGAGCATCCCGCCCGCCGCCCGCAGGCGGCGGAATCGGCTCGCCGCGTTCAATGTAGCCAAAAGTCTCCGCCGGATACGAGGGTTTGATCCCGAACGTCACAATCCGTTCGGGCTGTTCTCTTGCCAACTCGACGGCAAAGGCGATAGTCTGCTGAAATCGTTCGACAGGACCAATCACCTGGTCCGCCGGCGTCACGACCATGACCGCGTCCGGGTCCTGACGCGCGATCAGCACGGATGCCAGGGCGATGCACGGCGCCGTGTCGCGTTTGCACGGTTCGCCGATGATCGCCGCCGGCGGCAACTGTGGCAGTTGCTCCGCGATGGGTTCGACGAGGATCCGATTGGTGAGCACCCAGATGCGTTCGGGCGGCACGAGGCCGTGGAGCCGCTGGACGGTGGCTTGAATCATGGTTTGTTCGCTGGCCAGGTCCAGCAGTTGCTTGGGGCGCGCCACGCGGCTGGACGGCCAGAATCGGGTGCCGGCTCCGCCGGCCATGATCACGGCGTGTAACATCTTGTTTCCTCCCTTGAATTGGCGCCTGGCTAGACCAGACGAACACTCCGAACCCCGTCTGCCCAATGCGGCGCAACGCCGGGTCCAAAGCGGCGACAAGGCGCCGCACTCCAAAATCAAACCGGCAGCGCCCAAATGCGCGGGCCCTGAACCACACCGCGGGCGAGGACGCTTATAAGTCTACCTAATTTGCCGCCGGTGGGAACCTCGACCGGCGCATAGCGGCAAGAGGTCCCCACCGCGTGCCCGGCCGTTGCGTCGCTAGAGGCTTCCAACAGCACCCGCAGGTTCCGGCCGATCAGGCTGCGGAAGTATTGCTCGCGCAGTTCATGCTCGATAACAGCCAAATGTCTCCCACGTTCCCCTCGCACGTGGTCGGGCACTCGATCCGGCATCTGGGCCGCCGGCGTGCCACGTCGAGGACTGAACGGGAAAATATGAATTTTGGAAAATCCCACCTCCCGGACCAATCGGCAAGTTCGGTCGAAGTCCTCGTCCGTTTCGCCGGGGAAGCCCACGATCACGTCGGTGGTGAAAGCCGGCTGGTCCAGCGACCGGCGCACCAATTCGCAGCGGTCCAGGAACATCCGCGCCGACCAGCGGCGGCGCATCCGCCGCAGGACCGCGTCCGAACCGCTTTGCAGACACACGTGCAAATGCGGGCAGATCTTGTCCGGGTAGTCGGCCATCACTTGGACCAGCTCGCGCGTTACTTCGGTCGCCTCCAGGCTGGACAGACGCACCCGGAAGTCGCCTTCGATACAGGCGATTTGGCGAACCAGGTGCCACAGCCGAGTCCACTCCGATTTAGGTTTCCCCCAATTCCCCTCGACGCCGTAATGCCCCAGGTGGATGCCGGTCAGTACGATCTCGCGGTAGCCATGATCCAGCAGTCGGCGAACCTCGTCCAAGATCAGCGGCAGGGGACGGCTGGTCAGCGGAGGCCGCACGTGGGGAATGATGCAGTAACTGCAGCGCAGCAGGCAGCCGTCCTGGACCTTGACGTAAGCCCGGCTGCGGCCCTGGAACTGAGAGATGCCGGTGGGCACGTCGGCCACGCCAAAGCGCGCCAGCCAGTCGGGCAGTTCGCGTTTGTCGGTGATCACGTCCGTCACGCCCGGCAACGCAGACAGTTCGTCCGGCGCTCGCGTCGCGTAGCAGCCCATCACCACGATCCGCGCCGCCGGGTTTTCGCGCGCCAGCCGGCGAATGACCTGCCGGCTCTTGGCGTCCCCCTCGGCGGTCACCGTGCAGGTATTCACCACGCACAGGTCGGCCGGCTCGCCGGCGGCCGCGTCGCGATAGCCGATTCCCAGCAGCGCTTCGCGCACGAATTCCGTCTCGTACTGGTTGACCTTGCAGCCCAAGGTCCATGTTTTCAGCGTGGCGGGCATGGGGATAACAGCGTTGGGGTTGGGGCTAGCGGGAATCGCGCACTCAGAAGGCCGTTTTCTCGAAGAGCCCGGCTTCTTGGGAGTCCCAACCTACGCTAGCCGTCCACGTCCGTTTCCGGCTCGATCGTCGCGGACATGGACCCTTTGCAGCGTGGGATTCCCGGGTCCGCGCCGAAAGCGTGAATCTGATCTCGCTTCAACTCGGCGTGCTCGAACGTCGTGGTCAGGCACACGGCCCGGCCCTGCTTGTCCACCTGCTCGGCAATCTGAAAGCCCTTTTCCTTGGGGTGGCCGAACAGCTTCTCCATCATGTGGATGACATACGCGTAGGTGTGGTCGTCGTCATTCCACAAAATCACGTGGTAACGCGGCTGCCGCTTCGGTTTCTGACGCCGCTTCTGCCGCGGTTCAACCGCGGTCGCCACTTCGGGTTCGGCAACAGCAGCATTGCTTCTGACCGCCACGGTCTTGTCCTTTCCTGTGCTACGCGGGCAAAATGCGAAGGCAACAAAGAGTAGTGGAATAGTCGGAACGAGCTGCCGTTATTATACTCTGAAGTTTCGGTAAATGAAAAGGACCAAAATCCCCAGTGTGAAGATGGAGCAGTCATGCCTGGCTTGATGCCCCTCCAGCGGTATTTGACGGAACATCGCCAGCAGTTCGAGGACGATTTGTGCGAGTTGCTCCGCATTCCCAGCGTCAGCGCCGACCGCAACTATGCCGGCGACGTCCGCCGAGCGGCCGATTGGGTCGCCGGTCGCCTGAGCCGGCTGGGGTTCGCCACCGAGCTGATCGAAACCAACGGAAATCCGCTGGTCTACGCCGAATCGCCGCCCGTTCCCGGCGCCCCCACCGTGCTGGTGTATGGCCATTACGACGTCCAGCCCGCGGACCCGCTGGATCAATGGACCTCGCCGCCTTTCGAGCCGACCGTCCGCGACGGCAACCTGTACGCTCGAGGAGCGACGGATGACAAGGGCCAAATGCTGACGCACGTCAACAGCATCCAAGCCTGGATCGAGACGGCGGGGCGGTTGCCGTTGCAGGTCAAGTTCCTGATCGAAGGCGAAGAGGAGGTCGGCAGCGAGAGCTTGAACAAGTTCCTCGAACGATCGGCCGACAAGCTGGCCTGCAACGTGGTGGTGGTCAGCGACACGGCCCAGTTCGCGCCGGGCCAGCCGGCCATCACGTACGGCCTGCGGGGGATCGCGTATTTCGAGCTACGGTTGACGGGCCCCAAGCACGACTTGCATTCCGGGACCTTCGGCGGCGGGGTTGCCAATCCGGCCAACGCCCTGGCGCGCATGCTGGCGGCGCTGGTCGACGACGACGGCCGCGTGCAAGTGCCCGGCTTCTACGACGACGTGATCCCGCTGGCCGACCGCGAGCGGGCCCAGTTCGCCGCATTGGCCTTCGACGAACAGGCGTTCATGGAGCGGATCGGCGTCGACGGCCTGACCGGCGAGGTGGGTTACACGAACCTGGAACGGCGCTGGGCGCGGCCCACCTGCGACATCAACGGCATCTGGGGCGGCTACCAAGGCGAAGGCGGCAAGACGGTGCTGCCGTCGACGGCTGGAGCCAAGTTCAGCTTCCGGCTCGTTCCTCGCCAAGATCCCCACCGCGTGGCCGCCGGCCTGCGCGAGCTGCTCACGCGGATCTGCCCCGCCGGGATCAGAATGGAATTGATCGAAATGCACGGCGCCCCCGGCGCGCTGGTGTCGTTGGACAGCCCTTACATGCAGGCCGCCGCACGGGCCATCGAACTTGGTTTCGAACGGCCGCCGGTGTTCATTCGCGAAGGCGGTTCGATCCCCATCGTGACCGCCTTTGCCGAGCGGTTGGGGGTCGATACCCTGCTGCTGGGCTGGGGCCTGGACGACGACAACGCCCACGGACCCAACGAAAAATTCTCGCTGGCGGATTTCCACCGCGGCATCCGCGCCAGCGCCTACCTGTGGCAGGAACTCGCGGGACAGGGCATCTGAACATCGAGAGCGAACTGCGTAACAGAAGAATGTCCGGGAAGGCAGAGCTGACAGAAAAAATGAGGTGACAGAAAAATGATCGGAATCAGGAGCAGCCCCGTCTTTCTCATTTTTCTGTCACCCCATTTTTCTGTCAGCTCTCTTTTCTGTTTACGAAAGTCAGAATAGCAGGATACTCGACAGAAAGCTGTCGCACTGGGACAGCGCGCTGATCTTTCTGTCGCTCGAAAGGACGGACCATGCTCGATCGCAAATTCATCGTCGATAACGCTGATTTGGTGGAACGGAATTGCCAGCACCGCAACGCGAAAGCGGACGTGCGGCGACTGGTGGAACTGGAGAATCGGCGGCGGGAAGTGCTCAACGAAGTCCAGGACCTGAACCGCCGCGCGAATGAGGTCGCTAAGTCGATCGGGCAGGCCAAGAGTCCGGAGGAACGCGAAGCAAGAAAGGAAGAAGGCCGCCGGTTGCGACAACAGAAGGACGCGGCCCAGGCGGAGCACGATCAGTTGGACGCCGAGATCACCGCCATCCAGATCACGATTCCCAACATGTCCCATCCGGACGCCCCGGTGGGCACGGACGACCAGGCGAATCGCGAACTGCGGCGCGGCAAGTGCGAGCCGCGCAAGTTCGATTTCACGCCGTTGGATCACGTCCAGTTGGGCGAGAAGCTGGATCTGCTGGACTTGGAAGGCGGCGCACGGACCACCGGACACGGGTTTTACTTCTTCCGCAACGAAGCGGTGCTGCTCGAACTGGCCTTTCAACGCTACGCTCTGGATCTTCTGATCGCCGAGGGGTTTACGCCCACCATCACGCCCGACTTGGCGCGCGACGAGATCATCGAGGGCATCGGCTTCAACCCGCGGGGCCCGGAAACGCAAATCTACAGCATCGAGAATTCGGGGCTGAGCCTCGTCGCCACGGCCGAGATCACCCTGGGTGGCTTGTACTCCGGCCAAACACTGGACGCGGAGCAGTTGCCGATCAAGCTGTGCGGCGTCAGCCACTGCTACCGGACCGAAGCGGGCGCCCACGGCCGAGCGACGCGCGGCATCTACCGCGTACACCAGTTCACGAAGATCGAAATGTTCGCCTTTACGCTGCCCGACCAAAGCGAGGCGATGTTGGAGCACATTTGCCAATTGGAATGCCGGCTGTTCGACGGCCTGGAGATCCCGTATCGTGTGGTCGACACGGCGACCGGCGACTTGGGCGGGCCGGCTTACCGGAAATTCGACCTGGAAGCCTGGATGCCCGGCCGCGGCGAGTGGGGCGAGGTCACCAGCGCGTCAAATTGCACCGACTACCAAGCGCGGCGGCTGAACGCCCGCTACAAAGTCAAGGGCGAGAAAGGAACGCACTTCGTCCATACCCTGAACGGAACGGCGATCGCCGTCAGCCGAGCGATGATCGCCGTGCTGGAGAACCACCAGCAAGCCGACGGCTCGGTGCTGGTCCCGGAACTGCTGCGGCCCTGGGTCGGCAAGGAGAGGATTGGGTGACCGGTGACCGACTACCGATCGCCGACTAC
>Ga0302241_1001765_pt1 | contig 14675 bp, 14 predicted proteins | sample AAG_UR_Arg_MG_FD_193532 | JGI IMG/M metagenome (GOLD analysis project Ga0302241, IMG submission 193532) | Enriched activated sludge microbial communities from anaerobic digester in WTTP, New Holstein, Wisconsin, United States - AAG_UR_Arg | ecosystem: Engineered > Bioreactor > Anaerobic >... | reverse complement strand
AATCAATGAAAATTATGAAATTGTTTTACAATTTACCTTAACCCATTGTCGTCCATCAGATAATGGGTTAAAAAAGAGACGCCACTTCCATATTTTTGATATACTGGTGGGGAGTGAGGAATGGGAACCATCGGCGGAGTCTTGGCTCTGGCTTATTATAGATTGAGGGAGGATCCTAACCATATGAATATTTTAGTTACAGGCGGCCTTGGCTTTATTGGCAGCCATACGGTCGTGGAGCTTATAAAGAACAATCATACCGTGATCATTGCGGACAATCTGGTCAATTCTAAGCTGGAGGTCCTGGATAAGTTACATCAGATCACAGGCATCAAACCGACGTTCTATCAGATCGACGTGACGGATGCGGATCAGACGGAAAGGGTGTTTACGGACCATCAGATCGATGGCGTGATTCATTTTGCTGGGCTTAAGGCCGTGGGCGAGTCGGTGGCGAAGCCGCTGGAGTACTATTATAACAACCTCGTGTCGACCATGGTGCTCAGTCGGCTATGCCTGAAGTATGGGGTGGGGAAGTTTGTGTTTAGTTCATCGGCTACGGTGTATGGGGAGAACGAGGTGCCATTTGTCGAGACCATGACTTTGCTACCGACTACGAACCCATACGGCGAGACCAAGAAAATCAGTGAGCGCATTCTGGAGGATACATCGCGCGCGAATCCTGGATTTTCTGTGAATCTGCTGCGGTATTTCAATCCGGTAGGGGCGCATGAGAGCGGGCTGATTGGGGAGGATCCGAATGGGATACCGAACAACCTGATGCCGTTTGTGACGAAGGTGGCAAAGGGTGAGATGCCGAGGTTGAGTGTGTTTGGGGATGACTACCCAACTGTCGATGGAACTGGAGTTAGGGACTATATTCATGTTGTGGATCTGGCGGAAGGGCATGTGGCGGCGATTGAGAAGATGGGTGAGGGTGTTTCTGTCTATAACCTGGGGACGGGTAAAGGGACATCTGTGCTTGAACTCGTTAATGCTTTTATAGAGGTAAATGGTGTTGATGTGCCTTATAAGATTGTTGGGCGAAGGGCTGGAGATATAGCTGAATTTTACGCAGATGCATCCAAGGCTGAGCGGGAGCTTGGGTGGAAGGCGAAGCGGGGGATCCGGGAGATGGTGAGGGATGCTTGGGGGTTTGAGAAGAACAATATGTAAATCAGCATAAGTGCGAACTCTTTCACATTTGAGTAATAAAATGTGTCGAAACCTTTATTAGACATCATTTGATTTTTATGGTCATAAAGCAGGGTGATATTATGAAAAATGAAAAACTGAAAACCAAAGCTTATGAAATCAACCAAGCAACATTTTAAAAACACAAGATAAATAAGCTAACCGAAACACACCATCCATCACATTATATGGAAAACATTCAAATCGAGCACTGGACTTGAAATAGTGGACGTATTTCCTCGTACGATAAAAATCAAAAATACACTCAAGACATTCAAACGGCTGCTTTTAGGCACGTTGAGATCGTAACACTGCTTGTGAGGGAGTGAAACGACTGAAGAAGTAGAGGTACGTCTCATGCAAAGGTTGCTGGATTTTTGACAGAACATTCTCCGAAACCCTGGATGGGTGGAGACCATTCAATTAAGCAATTGTTGCGCCTTATTAAACAAAAATGTGGAAAAGTAATGGATACTGGAGTTGTGAATTGGACAAATGAGCTAATGGAAGAACAAATCAAAGATATCGTTGGGAGATTCTGTAATAGTATATAGTATTCTCGCTGCAAGGATAGTTTAGGAAAAATAAAATAATCCGAGTTATCACAATATATTAGAAAGGGTGTTTAGATGAAAAAATTTCTTAAGAGATTAGGTATTTTTTTCCTTGTACTAATTGTATTGACAGGTGTCATGGCCTTATACGGTACTTTTGGGCTTAAGCAGGCGCTTAATCTAACTACACATCCTGTCGACCTTTCTCAGATTTCCGATGGAACTTATAATGGTAGTTATAATAGTTATCGATGGAGCACCAAAGTAGAAGTTACTGTAAGTAATCATAAGATAACAGAAATCAAGAAGATAAAAATACAGCAGGGTAGGGATAGCCTGGTGAATAATCTGATTGATGAAATTATTACAAAGCAGTCAACTAATATAGATGCCGTATCGGGTGCGACAGCCAGCAGTAATTGTTTCCTCAAGGCTGTAGAAAATGCCTTATCAAATGACAGTAATTAATATGTTTGAAATCCAGATGTTAAGGATGAGATGTGCCCTTACCTGGAACGATTTTCGGAATGCTGACGTTTGATTAATTTGAAAAGTCTGCAATCACTTAACTTCAGCAAAAACATCTTCATTATCTTCACAAGTTGTTCCAGGTAGAATCGATGAAGTTTATGAAATTGATCTACAATTTAACTTAACTCATTGTCGTCCACTAGATAATGGGTTTAAAAAGAATTGCAACTTCCATAATATAACTTAATTGACAGTGCACCCGATCAACTATTCCCTAAATCAGGCTTTAAGTAATACTTTGATGACAGTTTCAGTCTGATCTGATACCACTGTCATACATTTATAATTGTTTGAGGGACTGAGCCTAATTAAAGCTTCTTATGATTACACACTAAAGAAAGAAAATAAAAACAGAGTTATTATGGTTATATCCATAATAACTCTGTTTATTAATCGAATATTTTAGTGTATAATCTCATTGTGGAAGAGGTGATTGAAATGATTGAACGAAAATATTACTATGATCAAATCGTTTCATTTATGGATAAACCGATGATTAAAATTCTGACCGGAATTCGCCGATCTGGAAAATCGACCTTGATGAAGTTGATACAAAACAAATTAATTGAAAATGGTGTTCCTCCAGAACACATTATTTATATAAATTTTGAAAGTATGAAATATATTGAGTTGAGAACAGCTCAAAAATTCTATGATTATGTTGTAGGGCTTATAAAAAAAGAGACTAGGATGTATCTTTTTTTTGATGAAATCCAAATTGTCGATCGCTGGGAAGAAGCTGTTAATTCTTTTCTCGTAGACTTAAATGTGGATATATACATTACAGGATCAAATTCAGATTTGTTTTCATCGGAGTTATCAACGCTCTTAACTGGCAGGTATGTTCAGTTTCGATTGCAAACATTATCCTACAGTGAAGTGATTGATTTTCACGCAGCACTTGGAGAAAATGAAGACAAAAATAGACTCTTATGGCAATTTATAAGGCGTGGCGGATTTCCAGCGGTTCACATTGCCAATTATGATGAATCGACTTGTTACAGAATCATCAGCGATATTTACGATTCTGTTGTCCTGCGTGATATAGTTCAAAGATTTAATATAAGAAATGTAGAGCTTTTAAATAGAATTGTGACTTATATAATGGATAATGTGGGGAAAACGTTCTCTGCTAAAAGTATCTCTGATTATTTCAAGAGCCAACAACGTAAAGTTGATTTGAATACGATTTACAATTATATCGAAGCGTTAGAAAGTTCATTTGTCATCAGCAAAGTGAGTCGGTATGATGTTCACGGCAAAGAAATTCTAAAAACGCTTGAAAAATTCTATCTTGCAGATCATGGCATTCAGCACGCAATTTTCGGTTACAGGGACCGGAATATTTCAGGGGTACTTGAAAATATTGTCTACAATGAGTTAATAATGAGAGGCTACCGCGTTTACATTGGGAAACTTCATGATTTAGAAATTGATTTCATTGCAGAAAGACAAAACGAAAAAATTTATGTACAGGTAGCCTATCAGATGAGCAGTGAGAAGACGGTCTCTAGAGAGTTCACACCACTTCTGATGGTGAAAGATCACTATCCTAAATATGTAGTGTCAATGGATGAAAATTTCAAAGACAATATTGAAGGTGTTAAGCATGTTTATTTGGGAGATTTTATCTTAGGTTTAGACATGTGAGTACATGCTGTCACTTGATTTAATAGCCGCGCATATCTGTGACTTCGGTCGAGGGTGGTTCAAGTTTGTCCGGAAATTGACCTCGATCTTTGACCTGGAGTTGCTCGAAAGGTTGTCATTAGATTAAAAAGCTAATAATAGGTGGCGCAGCAGTAGGAATGATTGAGGATTCGGAAATATTTAACTGGAATAACGATTAAATGCTTTATAAATGACATGCAAAGGGGACCAGACAAACATGAAAGTCAGAAAAGCCGTCATACCTGCAGCAGGCCTCGGAACGAGATTCCTGCCTGCGACCAAAGCCATGCCTAAGGAAATGCTGCCTATCGTTGATAAACCAACGATTCAGTTTATTATTGAAGAAGCCATCGCTAGTGGAATCGAAGAGATCATGATCATCACAGGTAAGAGCAAGCGGGCAATTGAAGACCATTTTGACCAGTCTATTGAACTTGAACTGGAACTCGAAAAGAAGCAAAATCACGAACTCCTTGAAATCGTGAGAAGCGTTTCCGAGATGGTGGACATCCACTATATCCGTCAGAAGCAGCCTAAAGGTCTTGGTCATGCCATATACTGCGCGAGGACCTTTGTGGGGAACGAGCCATTTGCGGTGCTGCTTGGGGATGACGTTGTACATAACGCAGAAGATCCTTGCCTTGGTCAAATGATCCGCTGCTATGATGAGGTTAAGTCGACTGTGTTAGGCGTTCAGGAGGTCCCTCATTCTGAAGTGTCGAAGTACGGCATTGTCGATGGGATGCAGCTTTCGGATCGAGTTTATTCGGTGAGGGATTTGGTGGAGAAACCATCGGCGGAAGAAGCGCCCTCTAATGTGGCGATCCTGGGACGGTATATTATCAAGCCTGAGATATTTGAGATCCTAAGGGACACAAAGCCTGGAAAGGGCGGGGAGATCCAGCTGACGGACGCGCTGAAGGAGCTGGCGCTGAGGGACGACATGTATGCCTACAGCTTCGAAGGGAAGCGGTATGATGTGGGCAATAAGCAGGGCTTTCTGGAAGCGACAGTGGAGACGGCGCTGAGGAGAGAGGATCTCAGAGGGGTGTTCCTTGAGTATATGATTGGTGTTGTGGAGAAGGAGACTGGGAAGACGCTGGGGTAATAGGGCGTTGGATACTTCTGGCGGCGCATCTTCACTTATGTGGTGACGCGGAACTACCGGTGACATAACATTAAGTGGTATACTCGAGTTGTAGTTCATAACGAGTCCTGACACTGCAAAGGAATGAAGCCTGTGATGAATGAAATCTTTGATATTATCTCTATAGAACTGGCTGTAATTATAACCGCTATGATTCCGTTTGTTGAGCTCAGGGGTGCGATACCGGTTGGTATTTCCCTTGGACTTACGCCAGTACACGCTACATTAATAAGTTTTATTGGCAGCATGATCCCGGTTCCGTTTATCTTGTTCACGATCAGGCCAATTTTCAAGAAACTTAAGAAGACGAAAGCCTTTAGTCAGCTCATTTCTAGACTGACGCACAGATCTTTGAGTAAAAGCGGTCAGATCCAGAAGTATGGGGCATGGGGGCTTCTGATCTTTGTAGCTATCCCGCTACCCGGCACCGGGATCTGGAGTGGAAGTCTTGCGGCGGCGCTGCTGGACATGCGGTTTAAATGGGCGTTCCCGGCGATTCTAGTCGGAAATATGATTGCAGCAGGACTTATTTTGGGACTTAGTCATGGCGTGATCAATGTGATGGGTGGGGTAAGATGAAGCGTTTTAAACTAATTTCATGGATTGCGGTGGTCCTGTGGATGGGCGTGATCTTTTCACTGTCCGCTCAGCCTGCGTCCGTTTCAAATGAGCTGAGTAAAGGGATCACGGAGATCGTGATCGAAGCAGTGGAGAAGGTGGTGCCTGCGGGGAGTCTTGAGGTGGAAGATTATAACCACTATATCAGGAAGAATGCCCACTTCTTTGCTTATATGCTGCTGGGGGTCCTTGTGGCGAATGCTTTGAGCGCTGGGGACTCAAGGACTGTTATAGCTAATGTAGTTTTTGCTGGAGTGATCTGCGTTGGGTATGCGATCAGCGATGAGATCCATCAGTTGTTTGTGCCGGGCAGGGGCGCTCAAGTTAAAGATGTTTTGATTGACAGTGGTGGCGCTGCAGTGGGAATTGTTTTATGGCTGGTTGTTGCTGTTCGGATGAGTGATCTGAGGTCGAGGAAAAGGGTCAGAGAGCTTGGATGGACAGGGGCGGTTGGGGAGAAGGGTTGAGCTGGAGATCATCTTCCTTAAACAGGATTCAATGAATATGACTGAAAATGATTAAAAAAGCGCCAGGATTGATGACTTAGAGAAAATGATCATCGATCCTGGTAAGTTTTCGGGCGTTGAATGAGAATGATAATCATAATCCGGAAAGTGTTTTGTTGCGCAAGCCTCACCAACACATTCTGAGTCTTCAGAAATTCCTGTGAAACGCTACTTGTCTTCAATGACTTCAAGTACTACTCCAACTTGTGGATTACCTTCAATTTTTCTAATGTCTATTACGGCTCGAAAGAGCCACCGTTCAATCGGGTGGTGAGCCACCCATCCGGCGGCAGGGAGCAACCAATCCGATCTCAGAGAGCCACCAAGCATAGCTGACACTGCTGTCAAAGGTATTTCTATTACAAACGGGGTATAAATATTATGCCATTACAACAGCCCTTGACAACAACGGAGGTTGAGTCATATGAAAAAAAATCGAGCAGCAAGATCAGGTTCTCAATTGCTTCGCTTCAGTAAGCCAGCACTGGTCGCATTAGGCCTGGTTATAGTTATGATCCTAATAAACAGTTCGACAGTCTATGCCTTGGGGCCAACTCCGGGACAAGAACTTAAAGCGATGGGACTCGTAGAAGGTCGTGCCGGAGGAGATCTCGCGGAGAATAGTTATTTATCCCGGACTGAAATGATGGTAATCTTAGCCCGGATGCTGGGTGAGTTTGATCAAGCCGTGTCGTGGAGCTTGCCATCAGGTTTCGCAGACCAAAATAATCACTGGGGTGAGTCCTATGTGGCTTACGCTCAAAACAGAGGTTGGACTGTAGGTATTGGAAATAATCAATTTGGGTATGAGTACCGCACTACAGTCCAGGAAACCAGCGTGTTTATGCTCAAGGCCTTAGGCTATAGGTCGCCACAGGACTTCATCTGGGAAACCGCGTATGACAAAGCCAGGTCTCTTGGATTATTTGAAGGGCTGAGTCTAAGCCGGAATCAAAATATTCTTAGAAGCAGCTTGTTTAAGGTTATGGTCAACACTCTTGAAACAAATTCAAAAGGCGATTCCTACAGCTTGGGTGAAAGTCTGGGCGTATTAGTCGGACCGAATATAGCGTCTCAGGTCGCAAATGAAAGAATGGATTCACCTCTGGCTGCTGTTAGAATTGGCGATAAGTGGGGCTATATGGATTCGGACGGAAGACTTGCCATTCGTTTTGAATATGACCAGGCTTATGATTTTTCAGAAAACATTGCAGCAGTAGCGCTGAATGGAAAATTTGGCTATATAGACAAAGCCGGCACACTGGTTATAGATCCCCTTTATGAGGATGCAGGAAACTTCTCAGAGGGTTTGGCTGCGGTGAAGATGAACGGCAAATATGGTTTTGTCAATAAACGCGGGAGATGGGTTATAGAGCCAAAATATGATTATGCGGATCAGTTTTCAGAAGGTCTGGCAAGGGTAGTCATTTCAGGCAAAGTTGGTTTTATTGATGATCAGGGGAATCTGGAGATCCAGGCCAAATACGAGGAGGCCAACAATTTCCTGAATGGTGTAGCTGCTGTAAAAGAAAATGGTCTGATTGGATATCTGAATGTCTCCGGAACTCAGATCATTTCACCAAAGTACTTAATATCCGGAAATGCTGTGGATGGTCTGATTCGATTCAATACGAGTGATTCAGTCGGTTTTATGAATATTAGCGGGACAGTCATGATCCCGGCCCTTTATCTTTGGGCGGATGATTTTTCAGAGAGCCTGGCAGTAGTTGAAACAAAAGCTCCGGATGGTACCTATAACTTCTTTTATATCAACACAAAAGGTGACCGGGCCTTCAGTCAGTCCTATCAGGATGCCTATGGGTTTTCAGAAGGATTGGCCTTCGCCATGACCGGAGGAAAATATGGCATAATAAATAAGAGAGGCGCTATGGTTGTTCAGCCAAGGTTCAGCTCAGTTGATGATGAGGGCTTTTCAAACGGTCTGGCATGGATCACAATTGGAAATCTCGTTGGATTTGTTGATACCAGTGGTAAAGCTGTGATCGAGCCACAATTCGACGAGGCAAGAAGATTTTCAAACTGAAATGACAATAAGCACCGTACCTGGAACGATTTTCGGAACGCTAACGTAAAACAAATTTGAAAAGTCTGCAATAACTTAGTCCTGACAAAAACAACTTCATTATCTTCACAAGTTGTGCCAGGTAGAATCGATGAAAATTATGAAATTGATCTACAATTTAACTTAACCCATTATCGTCCATAAGATAATGGGTTAAAAAAGAGACGTCGCTTCCATGATTTTGATATACTGGTGGGGAGTGGGGAATGGGAACCGTCGGCGGAGTCTTGGCTTTGGCTTATTATAGATTCGAGGAGGATCCTAACCATATAAATATCTTAGTTACCGGCGGCCTTGGCTTTATTGGTTTTCTTTGCCATGATGGCCTCCTCTTCTTCATTTGTATAGGACTCAAGTCAATCACGAATCCTCCGCGTCATCTTTTGCAGAAAGGGTAAATACTGAATAATCTTTCAAGTCTTATCCCTGTAAGGAGTGAGCCGTTGTGGGAAGAATGATCCTCATGCTTCTTGTGATCTGTGTGATGCTGGGGGCCTGCTCACCTGCCGTCCCGCCCAAACCTTCTGATGCACCGGCTCTGGCTGGGATGCATACTTTGATCCATAATGATGATGAAGGCCTTGCACTGCTGCCCACAATCCCGAAGCTGTCTAAACGGGGCATCAATGCGCTTGTGGTGGAAGTGAACTACAATTTTGACTGGAAGAGCCGTCCGGAGCTGGCAGCAGATGACGGCCTCACCCTGCAGACTGCACGGGAAGTTGCAAAGGCGTGCCGCGACAATGGTATCCGCATCATACCGGCTTTCAACTGTCTTGGCCACCAGTCATGGGGAGAACGGACCATGGCCCTGCTGAAGGTTTATCCCCAGTTGGATGAAACACCGGGCCAATACCCGAAAAACAAAGGAATTTACTGCCGCAGCTGGTGCCCCCTGAATCCAGAGGTCAATCCGATCGTATTCGATCTTATGGATGAGCTGATCGACGCCTTTCAGGCCGATGCATTCCACGTGGGCATGGATGAGGTGCTGATAATAGCCTCTGATTTCTGCCCCCGCTGCAAGGGGAAGGATCCGGCAGAACTTTTTGCTAAAGCTATCAACGACTATCGTGCCCATCTTGTGGACGTGAATAAGGTGGAGATGTTCATGTGGGGCGACAGGCTCATCAATGGAGCAGACCCCGCCACCAGTTACAGCAAATGGGAAGCTTCATTCAACAATACCTATCCAGCGGTTGACCTGATCCCCAAGGATATCATCATTTGCGATTGGCATTATAAAGAACAGGAAAGCTATGGTTCCATCCCCTATTTCCTGTCGAAAGGCTTTTGCGTATGGCCCGCCAGCTGCAACGAAACGGCTGCAGCCTCCGCACTGATCGATTACTCCCAGAGCTATTGGAGCGATCCCCAAATGCTCGGGCATCTGTTCACCCATTGGGGACTGACTGACAACCAGAGTCTCGCTAAGTGGCCGCCCCTCGTGAAAAACTTCAGAAAGCTGCGCTGAGCTAACGTGCCCGTACCTGGAACGTTTTTCGGAACGCTGACGTTTAACTAATTTGAAAAGTCTGCAATCACTTAACTACAGCAAAAACAACTTCATTATCTTCACAAGTTGTGCCAGGTAGAATCGATGAAAATTATGAAATTGATCTACAATTAACCTTAACCCATTGTCGTCCATTAGATAATGGGTTAAAAAAGAGACGCCACTTCCATATTTTTGATATACTGGTGGGGAGTGAAGAATGGGAACCATCGGCGGAGTCTTGGCTCTGGCTTATTATAGATTCAGGGCTTATCCTAACCATATGGTATCTTAGTTACTGGCGGCCTTGGTGCGAATATCAATAAAAAAGTAGACCACGTGATGGAAAAAAGTAGACCATTTGTGATGGGAAAAACTGAAACGTTCTTGACAAAACAACGTGAAAGTACTTTGAAACGTCGATGCCAATGATCAACACTTTATCGTGACCCACTGCTTTGAGTGGCTTTTTGATGTCATTGTTATCAAACATGCCAGACACCTCCTACAATATTTCTATCGTGGGATCTGGCTTTCCAACAAAAACTTATCATAGGCAAGGGCACGTTAGGCAAGGGCACGTTAGGCTTGACAACGTTGTCGCCGCCATGGTAAATTCTGAGTAGGTACCAAGGGCGTTCAACGATTCCGTGCACCTGTGAAAACGAAAGCCTTGTACAAAAGCTACAGGCAGAAAAAAACCGTCCTTGGAAAAAGCGAGGTCATAAAATGCCGAAATTTGGTAAGAATACGGTGTATTTCAGTTCCTACGCAAAGTTGCCTGGTGAGATGCCCTCCGCCTATTTCAACCGCAATCTGGACATAGGCCTCATTATCAATTATGAGACCCATACCATAGAAGGCATGTCCTGTACTCTGATTACCGAGGATACCAAAGAGTTCCTGAAGAGTATTTTTATTGGTTCTCGTATGGATGAATCCGGCGTTCAACAACTGATCAATGAGATTAATCACCGCTACTTTGGCGCATCTCAAAAGGCAATCTGCGTGATTGTTAAGATGCTTTATGAAAAATATAATGCCTGGATTGCGGAACGACCGATCCCATCGAGGTGAAGCCGCTCTTGTCAGGTAGCCTCAAACATTGTCACAACTTAATCCTGCTGCTTTTTTTGCGAAGAGTGACCACCATGTGACTCTAATCAAGCAATTAAAATCCGGCGAAAAAATGAAAGTACATTCTTTCATTTTTTTGGCCGGATTTTTTTGTGTCACTGTCCTTCTATTTGACTTTATACTTTAAAAATTATTTGAAAAGGAGAGATCTGCATGAGCTTGAACCGTGCCCCGGAAAATCATGTCTTCTACAGAAATCAAAATTGGCATTATCCTAAAATACAGAGAGGTGAAGGGGTTTACCTGTTTGAAGAAAATGGAAAGCGATATCTGGATGCATGCTCGGGATCTGCTGTCGCGAATATTGGCCATGGCAACAAAGAAATCGCAGAATACGCGAAAGAAATAATGGAACGCATTGCGTTTACACATTTATCGAGATTTACGGTGGATACCATTGAAGCCTGCGCGAAAAAGGTCAGCGACTGGACACCCGGCAGCCTCAACCACGTCTACTTCGTCTCAGGTGGCTCCGAGGCGACTGAAACCTCTATAAAGCTGGCTAGACAATATTTTGTTGAAAGAGATGGCGGCAGCTCCTCAAAATGGAAGATCATTTCAAAATGGAACTCTTTCCACGGCAATACCATGGGTGCCATGGCCATGACCGGGATCACCGGTCGTAAAAAAATATTCGACCCTATGACAGTGCAATTTCCAAAAATCCCTCAATTCTATCACTACAGAAATCCTTGGGGCTGCGAAACACTTGAAGAAACCAGCATCCGCTGCGCCGAAGCCCTGGAGGCTGAAATTCTCCGCCAAGGCCCTGAAAATATCCTGGCATTCATTAGCGAACCCGTGGTCGGTTCCGCCGCGCCCGGCATTCACCCTCACCCCGTCTATTTTCAGATGGTCAGAGAAATCTGCACAAAATATGATGTGCTCTGGATCGACGATGAGGTTATGGCCGGATTTGGACGAACGGGAAAAAAGATGGCAATCGACCATTACGGGGACTTCGTTCCAGATATCCTATGCGTTGCCAAGGGTATGAGCTGCGGCTACACGCCTATAGGCGCTGCAGTAGCGTCGGATGAAATTTTCAACACCATCATGGTCAAGGGCTCAGGCAGCTTTCACCACGGGCACACCTACGCTTCCAATCCCCTTTCAACAGGGATCGCCCATAAGGTGATCGAGGTCATTGAACGGGAAAACTATGTTGAAAACTGCGCTCTACAGGGTGATGATCTCTTAAGAAAAATGGAAACCCTCTACAAGTATCCCATTGTCGGTGATGTGAGGGGCAAAGGCTTGATGCTCGGAATTGAATTCGTGAGAGATCAAAAGACTAAGACACCGTTTGAAGCCAGTGCAAAGATCAACGCCATCGTGACTGCCCACTGTCTGGAAGAAGGCATCGTGCCATACCCGGGCAGTGGTTCGGCAGACGGCGTCCGGGGAGATCACATACAAATCACTCCGCCAATCAATATCAGCAAGGAAGAAACCTCTGAACTGTTTGAAGCTCTCGAAGCCGCCATTAAAAAAACCTGTGATGAAGTGCTGTGATTAAGCGCCACAGCAGCCCGCTTGTTACTTTAAATACCCGAGGAAATGGAGGATCTCAATGGATAAATTGATTATTACTCTGGCGCATACTGGCAATGTCCCCACCAAAGAAATCAACCCAAACACCCCCGTCACGGTTGAAGAAATCGTCAACGACATCAAGGCGTGCGCAGCGCTTGGCGCTTCGATCGCGCATATCCATGTCCGCGACGCAAGTGAAAAGCCCACCAGTGACCGCAGCCTTTTCAAAAGTGTATTGGACCGTCTGGACGCGGAGAAGGTCAACATTATCAGGCAGTTGTCCACGGGTGCACGTGGTGGAGAAAACACTGTGGCATGGCGCGGACAGATGCTGGATCTGAAGGTTCAGATGGCCAGCCTTTCGACCGGCTCCTCCAATTTTCCGAACAGCGTCAACGCCAACGCACCGGAGCTGGTGGAAGCGCTCGCGTCAAAGATGCTTCAAAATGGCATCAAGCCAGAAATTGAAGCGTTTGATCTGGCTATGATTTCCAACGCCCATTTCCTCCTGAAGCGCGGCATATTGAAGGGCCCGCTGCACTTTAATCTGGTTATGAACGTTCCCGGATCCATCGTCGGAACTCCAAAAAATCTGATGTATATGGTGGACAGCTTGCCGCCGGATTCTACCTGGACTGTCACTGCCATCGGCAAAAGCCATGTGCCGCTGATCACGATGGCCATTGCCATGGGCGGACATGTCAGAACCGGACTAGAGGACGTCATTGAATACGAAAAAGGCATCCCGGCTTCGAATCCAATGCTCGTCGAACGCGTCGCAAGAATCGCGAAAGCGGTTGGCCGTCCTATCGCGACGCCGGAAGAGGTTTATGATTTGTTAAGTCTTCGATAAAAGTGGTTGTTGAAGCCCCTCACGTTGAGGGAGAAGTGCTTGCGCGATAAAAGTCAAACAGGGATGGAGAGGTTGATGAGATGATGATTGAAAAACAGTATAAAATCGCAGTCATTCAGTTGAAGGCGGTTCAGGGAGACCCAAACGCAAATCTGAACCGGGCGGAGCATTTTCTCCGAAAAGCCGCTGATAGCGGCGCAAGGCTTGCCTGCCTGCCTGAGTTGTTTTACACCGGATACCACCTTGATTCTGAAACTTTTCAAAAGCTCGCAGAGCCTGCCGATGGTCACCTCGTCCAGTCCCTCTCCAAACTGGCCAGGGAGCTTGGCATTTACATCATTGGAGGGTATCCCGAATCAACGGATCTGCCGGGGCGCCTCTATAATTCAGCCATTTTCATCAGCGATCAGGGCGAAGTGATTGGCAACATGAGGAAGGTCTACGCATGGGGCCAGGAAAAGCTGAAATTCAGAGAAGGCGACGCGTTTCCGGTGTATGACACACCACTCGGAAAAATTGGCCTGATGATCTGCTACGACGTGGAATTCCCTGAACCCGCCCGGATCATGGCACTTAAAGGCGCTCAGCTGATCGTGGTTCCCGCGGTATGGAGCATTCCTGCGGAGCGGCGCTGGCATGTCGACCTTGCCGGAAACGCGCTGTTCAACGTGCTTTATATCGCAGGGTCCAATCCGGTTGGCGACAATGCCTGCGGTTGCTCCAAAGTCGTTTCTCCTTACGGCGAAGTAATCGCAGAAGCCAGCAAGGATGAAGAGGAAATCGTCTTCGCACAGATCGACTTGAATGACATTCTCACCGCGCGTTCGAAACTGCCCTATTTCAATGATTTTAAGGAAGATACCTTCAGCATGGATGCCCTCCGCCGTTATTGATCGAGAGGTCAGACGGCTTTACAAAGACCATCGGCAAAAATCTGCTGGTGGTTTTTTCATGTCCGCATGCCCGTACCTGCATGCCCGTACCCGGACTTGCCCGTACCTGGAACGAAAATCGGAACACTAACGTAAAATAAATTTGAAAAGTCTGCAATTAGTTAATCTTGGCAAAAACAACTTCTTCATCTTCACAAGTCGTGCCAGGTAGTGCGCCAAGAAAAGGGCGTGTCAGATAGTGGGTGGGAACCCCACCGAGTAAGGCTTAGCAAGCCGCTCGCAGCGAGTTTTGAGTGCCTGATGGTAACAGATGGTGCTAAGCGTAAACAGCTAGATAGTAGGCGGTAATCGTGAGATGGATGGGATTGAGCCTCGAAATACTTATCGGGAAGGTTCATGCTTTTACCTGAGCAGAAAACAATATTTGCTTGTTCGCCAAGCGAGAACAAGCGGCTTC
>Ga0302241_1001763_pt1 | contig 14688 bp, 12 predicted proteins | sample AAG_UR_Arg_MG_FD_193532 | JGI IMG/M metagenome (GOLD analysis project Ga0302241, IMG submission 193532) | Enriched activated sludge microbial communities from anaerobic digester in WTTP, New Holstein, Wisconsin, United States - AAG_UR_Arg | ecosystem: Engineered > Bioreactor > Anaerobic >... | reverse complement strand
TCGAAGCCTGGCCCTTTGCGTTTCTTTGCGCCCTTCTGTGAGGATGGTCTTCCGGTCACCATTTGTATTGCACACCTGTTTCGATCCAATTAGCCGGGAGGAGTTAACCCCGAACCACCTGCCTGCGCCGATCTATCTGCGTGTGCCCCGGAGAGTTGACCCTTCTCCCTGCTCCTGGCTCCCTGCTCCTAGCTCCCAGCGTACGGACAGTGCACCCATCGTGTGTCTGCAGAGTCAACTCATGAGCATCAAGAACATCCTTGTGACAGGCGCAAACGGCTTTGTCGGGCGCAATCTGTGCGCTCATCTTGCCCGCCGCGAAGATCTGACCCTGTTCCGCGTCGACGTCGATTCAGCGCCTGACGAGTTGGATCGGGCGATCGAGTCGGCAGAGATCATCTTCCACCTGGCCGGTGTCAACCGCCCCAAGGACCCCGGCGAATTCCAGTCGGGCAACGCGGGCTTCACCGAAGACTTGTGCGCCAAGATTGCCGAGGCAGGGCGCAAGCCCCTTCTCGTGCTCTCATCCTCCATTCAGGCCGCACTCGAGAATCCCTACGGCGTCAGCAAGCGCGGGGCTGAGGATGCGGTCAAGGACTGGGCGGAGCGGGGAGGGGGAAGAGCAGTCATCTTCCGACTGAAGAACGTGTTCGGGAAATGGTGCAGGCCGAACTACAACTCGGTGACAGCTACGTTCTGCCACAACATCGCCCATGACCTGCCGATCACGATCAACGATCCCGACAAGGAACTCGATCTGGTGTACATCGACGATGTTGTCGAGGCGTTTGGGAGGGTGATTGAGCACGGAGCAGGGAGCGGGGAGCGGGGAGAAGACAGAAGACAGAGGACAGAGGACAGAGGACGGAGGACGGAGGACGGAGGACAGAGGGAAGGGGATGCGGCAGGTGAACGACTCGGTTCCAGCAGCCCTTGCCGCTTGCCTCTTGCCACTCCCCCCTTACCGCTTGTTCCTTGCCCCTTGCCGCCTGGCCCCTGGGCATACCGCGAGGTTGACAGATCCTACCGGCTCACGTTGGGCGAGCTAGCGGCGCGGATCCGGTCGTTTCGCGAGATGCGGCGGACCCTGGTCCTTCCTGACCTGGGCGATCCGCTGAATCGGTGTCTGTACGCCACCTACTTGAGTTATCTGGACGGACCGGACTTTGCGTATCGACTCGATCAGAAGACCGATCCGCGCGGCAGCCTGGCCGAGTTCGTGAAGTCGGCGACAGCCGGTCAGATCTTCGTTTCCAGGACCAAGCCCGGCATCACCCGCGGCAATCATTATCACCACACAAAGACTGAGAAGTTCCTTGTGCTCGAAGGCGAGGCGGTCATTCGGTTTCGCAGGGTGGAGGAGCAGGGAGCAGGGAGCAGGGAGCAGGGAGCAGAGATTTGCGGGCGATATCGCACTGTGCACCCTGGATCATCGACCTCCCAAGCGGCCTCCACACTCCCGGAGCTCCCTGCTCCGGGCTCCGGGCTCCGGGCTCCCCGCTCCGAGCTCGCTGCTGCTGTCATTGAGCATCGGGTGAGTGGACGCGACTTTGTGGTTGTGGACATCCCGCCCGGCTACACGCACTCGATCGAGAACGTCGGTCCGGGCGAACTGGTCACGCTCTTCTGGGCCAGCGAGCCGTTCAATCCCCAGCGGCCGGATACGTATGGGATGGAAGTGGGGCGGTGAGGAGAGAGCAGGGAGCAGAGAGCAGGGAGTTTCGGAATGAGTCACGACACAAAACAGTTTCGTTTTGAGGACCTTGAGATCTGGCAAAGGGGGGCGGCAATCAGCACCAGACTGTTCGAGCTGGCCGATGGTCTGGAGCAGGCCCACCGATTCCGATTTGCCGAGCAGCTCCGAGCTGCAACCCTGAGCATCACGAACAACATCGCCGAGGGTTCTGGGAGCGATTCGAATGCCGAGTTTGCGAACTTCTTGAAGTTCTCGCGACGCTCGGTCTTCGAGGTGGCAAACATATTGATGATTCTGTCACAAGGACGGTATCTGGATCCGGCTCAAGTCTTGCCGTTTCTGCAAGAGTTGATGGAGCAGAGCCGAATGATCCTTGCCTTCATGCGGAATTTACGCTCATAACAACCACGCCGCAGCCACTCCCTGCTCCCCGCTCCCTGCTCTGACATGAAAGTGCTAACCGTCGTCGGGACCAGGCCCGAGATCATTCGCCTCTCGCGCGTGATCGCCAAGCTGGGCCAGTACACGGACCATGTCCTCGTCCACACAGGCCAGAACTACGACTACGAATTGAACCAAATCTTCTTCGAGGATCTCGAAATCCGGAAGCCGGATCACTTCCTCGATGCCGCCGGCAGTAACGCCGCCGAAACCGTCGGGGCGATCATCGCGCGTGCGGACGCCGTGCTCGAAAAGGAAAAGCCCGACGCCTTCCTCGTCCTGGGCGACACGAATAGCTGCCTCGCCGCATACCCGGCCAAACGACGCAAGATCCCGGTGTTCCACATGGAAGCCGGAAACCGCTGCTTCGACCAGCGGGTTCCGGAGGAGATCAACCGGAGAATCGTCGATCACCTCGCCGACATCAACCTGCCTTACTCGACCATCTCGCGCGAATACCTGTTGCGCGAGGGGTTTCCGCCGGATCGGGTCATCAAGACCGGCAGCCCGATGTTCGAGGTGCTGCACCATTACCTGCCCAAGATCGAACGGTCGGATGTGATCGAGAGGCTGGGGCTGCGCGCAGGGGGCGAAGGGGCAAGAGGCAAGCGGCAAGCGGGGAGGGGAGAGGACAGAGGACAGAGGACAGAGGACAGAAGACACGGGACACAGAATACTGGACAGGGGACGGGGGATGGAGGGGGGTATTTTTTGGTGAGTTGTCATAGGGAGGAGAATGTCGATTCGCCCAGGCAACTGGCCAAGCTGGTCGATGTCCTCAACGGCCTGGCGCGCGAGTTCGGGCTGCGCGTGATTATGTCGACGCATCCGCGGACCCGGAAGCGCCTGGACGAGTGCGGACTGAAGATCGATAGCCGGGTCGAGTTGCTAAAGCCGCTCTGCCTGACCGACTATGTCCGTCTCGAACTTGGAGCGCGTGCGACTTTGTCGGATAGCGGCACGATCACGGAGGAATCGTCCATTCTCAACTTCCCCGCCCTCAACATCCGCGAGGCGCATGAGCGTCCGGAGGGGATGGAAGAGGGATCGGTGATGATGGTGGGGCTAGAATGGCAGGGGATACGGGACGCGCTGGGTGTGCTGGATCGGCAGAAGCACGGCAGCGACAGGACGCTTCGGATGGTCGCGGACTATGATGTCGCCAACGTCTCGGAGAAGGTGGTGAGGATTGTCCAGAGTTACACAAGCTACGTTCAAAGGCGGGTCTGGAACGTCGAGGCATGAGGCACCGGGGGGTTCAGTGCGCATTGAATGTCAGCCCGCAATGACCGTGGTGTTTGTGGCGGAGTACGGTGCGGTGGGGCGGGACGGCATGACGAGGTCCTTGATCGACGCCATCCAGGAGCGGCGTCCTGAGTGGCGTATTACATCGCTGCATGGTTTCATCAGGACTTATCGGCCTGGGGGCCTACGGCCCGCGCGGTTTCTCAATCTAATCTACCTCTACCTCAGAGTTGTCGTGTTCCTGATCGTTCGCTGCCCCGACGTTATCGTCGCGGCAACCACGCCACCGTTTCTGCAGATTTGGGCGGCGCTGCTTGGTTCCATGTTCAAAACCAAGGTTGTCGTGTGGTTGCTCGACTATCATCCGGAAATGGAGGCGCGTTGGTTGGACCGCCACGGTTTAGCCTGGATCGCAGGCCTGCTGCGATGGATCGATCGCATCGCCCTCAAAAGGACGTGCCTGGTCGTCGGACTTGACGATGCGATGGTCGATGCGGTACGGGAGAGATGTCCGACGACTGCTGCAACGGCTCATCCGACGTGGAATCGGGCGACGGAGGGATTTCTCCCAATGGAGCGTGATGATGCGTCAGCCTCCGAACTGCGGCTGGCCTACATCGGCAACCTTGGCATACCCCATGAACTGGATGTGCTCGAACGCCTCTGCCGGGGCGTTGCCAAGACACGGCGCGTGCGCTTGCTGGCCATTGGTTGTTCCGCGGAGGGCACCAACCGGCTAGGCAAACTGTGTCAGAGCGCTGCGTGTGAATTCTCCATCCTGCCTCGGTGCATGCAGGAGGCAGTCGCCTCTCACGTCAGCAGCTTCAAGCCGCACTTCGGTATTGTTCTTTTGCGCGAGGACTATGCAGGGCTAGCATCGCCAAGCAAGTTCATGGCTTACCTGGGCTGGGGGTTGCCTCTGCTGTACATTGGACCGCCCGGCACGAATGCCCACATGGCCTGTAAGCGGTTCAACGCGGGGCTCTTTCAGAGCAACCAGGCGAGCGAAGTCGAGGTGGCCGAGGCGGCGCAGGCTTTGACAGACCCGGAGCGGATGGCCGGCTTTCGTGCGGGGGTCAAGCGGGCCCTCGCGCACTTCTCTTCATTCAACGCGCAGACGATGGCCCAATTGCTCGTTGAGCGTTTGGATGCTCGTGGGTTCGCCGACAGTGCCCTTTCCACCAAATGAGCGATATCCGTGCGGTATCATCTATCTCACATCCAGGCGCTGGATAACAACGGCCGCTCCGAGCCTGGGGACACTGGTCGCGCACTTTTTGGGCAGCTCTCGATGAATGTGTTCTCGATATGCGCCGGATTGCGGTTTCATCAGGCTCTTCGTCATAACTACTTCAAAGTGTAGGATAACAGCCTTGATGTTCATGGTTAACACGTTCATGGTCAACACCCTTCCTTTCCTCCAGTACGGTGTTGGCGGCCACGGCAAGGTCGTGTGGGACGCGGCCTGTTCAACGGGTCTGCGCGTCGACCTCGTCGCCGATGACAACCTGCGAATCGTTGAGTTTGAGGGGCTTAAGGTCATCCATCCCTCGTGGTCGGGTGACATGGGGCTGCCGCCAGCTTACGAGTTTCTCGTGGCCGTTGGGGATAACGCAGCAAGGGCGGAATTGTTCAAGTGTTTGTTGCGTGCGGGGGGAAAGCCGCGGACGGTGTGCCACCGATTCTCCGTGGTCTCGCGCACGGCTACCATTGGCAGCGGCACATTGATTTGTGCTGGTGCGGTGGTCAACCCTGAGGCGAGCGTGGGCGTGAATTGCGTTTTGAACACGGCCAGCTCTGTGGATCACGATTGCAGAGTGGGCGACCACGCCCACTTGTGCCCGGGTGTGCGATTGGGCGGCACCGTCTGCGTGGGAGAAGGAGCCATGCTGGGTTTGGGAGCGGTGGTGCTGCCTGGTGTTTCAATCGGTGCATGGAGCGTCATCGGTGCGGGTGCCGTTGTACTTCGAGATCTTCCTCCCCGCGGCGTGGCGTACGGCAATCCGGCCCATGTAGCGCGGATCTTGCCGCAACCAGCCCCCTGACAGTGAGTCGGATACTGTATTGACATGGGCGGCGGTGGCGTTTTCGTCAGCCGGCTGTTCATGGCGAGGCCTCGCAAGGTGCGAGGAGCATTCTTTGCGCAGCCCTGAAGGCAGACCAGGCGGTAAACTGCAAGGACATGATCCCAAGCGAGAGATCGGCGTTAAAAAAAATGCAGACGCAAGGTCGAGCGGTAAACACAGTCGGGAGCCCTTCAACAGAAAAAGGGCGCTCATCGAATCATCGTATCCATCTGTCGATACCCCACATGGGGACGCAAGAGCAAGCCTGGGTCGAGGCGGCGTTTGCAGACAACTGGCTTTCCACAGTCGGACCGAATCTCGAATCACTTGAAGCGTCTTTCGCCAAGTTGGTTGGCCTGCCAGCCGTCGCTTTGGGCACGGGTACGGCGGGCATTCATCTCGGGTACAAGCTGCTCGGGATTGGCCCTGGTGACGAGGTGATCACACCGACTTTGACATTTGCTGCGAGCTGCAACCCGATCTGCTACCAGGGGGCAAGACCGATTTTCCTCGATAGCGAGCGAGAAACATGGAACCTGGATCCGAACCTCCTCGAACAGTTCCTGGGGCGGCGCGCAGCGATCAACCGATTGCCCAAGGCGGTGTCGGTGGTGCATCTGTTTGGTCAAAGCGCGGATCTCGATGCGATTCTGGGGATCTGTCGGCAGTACGGACTGCCGCTGCTCGAAGACGCTGCGGAGTCCTTGGGAGCGCGTTACAGAGGCCGGCACCCCGGCACGCTTGGCGATGTCGGTGTTTTCTCTTTTAACGGCAACAAGATGATTACCGGCACCAGTGGTGGAATGCTGGTATCGCCGCGCCAAGACTGGGTTGACAAGGCCCGCTACTGGAGCACCCAGGCGCGTGATGCCGACCCTTCGGGAGTCAAGAACTATGTCCACTCCGAGTTGGGATACAACTATCGGCTAAGCAATGTCTTAGCCGGCATTGTGCTCGGGCAACTCGATGTGCTCGATCTTCGGGTCCAACAGCGCCGGGCCGTGTTCGAGCGCTATTGCGACGCCTTTGCTGACATGCCGGGGATCGAACCGCAGCCGGAGGCCGAGTTCGGAGATCGGAGATGGGAGATGGGAGATCGGGGGGACGGAGCGCCGGCTTGCCGCGCCGTAGCTCGAAGAGCGAAGGCGGGTGCGTCGGTGGGCGGTGAGACGGTGCGTCAGTGCGTCGGTGCGTCGGTGGGCCGAGCGCCGGCTTCCAGCCGGCTTGGGGGTGACGGAGAGCGGAGATCGGAGATGGGAGATGGGGACGGCGGTGCGTCGAAGGAGCAGGGAGCAGGGGGGCAAGAGGGAAGCGGGGGCGACGTTCAACGCTCAACGTTCAACGCTCAACGTTCAACTTCCAATCATCAACCATCAACTATCGACCATCAACCTCCCACAGGCAGCCTGCATACCCGGTGGTTAAGTTGTTTCCTCATCGACAAGGAAAAGTTCGGGATGTCGTCGTCGGACCTGATCCGCTATCTCGATGCGGCGAATATCGAGTCCCGTCCGGTCTGGAAACCGATGCACACCCAGCCGCTGTATCGCGGGTGCGAATGTGTCGGGGGAGAGGTGGCGGCGGACCTGAACCGCCGGGGGATCTGCCTGCCCAGCTCGAGTTCGTTGAGCGCAGAGGATCAGCAGTTTGTCATCGAGCGCATTCGGTTGGCGCATGAGCGGGGAAAGGGGTGAGGGAGCGGTGCGTCAGTAGTCGGTGGAGTGATCCGAAGCTGGTCACACTTCATCGCACACTTCATCGTAATCGCTACTTCTGACTTCGTGAAACTGTGAACGAATCCGGGTTGGGACTACGGGCCGGTGCGTCAGTAGCCGGTGCGCGGGTAGCCGGTGCAGCAGGGAGCAAAGGAGCAGGGGGGCAAGGGGGAAGTGGGGGCAACGCTCAACGTTCAACTTCCAACCATGAACCATCAGCGAATTGATGACTGTCACCGTTCCAAGTTGAACCACAGAGACACAGCGCGGCAGAGCCGCAACCAAAGGTCGGAGGGCCGAGCTCCGCGAGGCCCCGATCCGAGACTGGCGCGGTTCCCCAACAGGGCCTCTCGCGCAGACGCGCGTACGCGTCAACCTAACCCGGAAATCTCACCAGTGGGGCGGTCGCGGCATTCCTGACGGTCCGTGGGTGAGATTTCCGGGTCTGTGAAACCCGCGCCCAGCAAGGAGAATTGGCTCATCGGTTCAGCAACGCCGGGACGCGCCCCAGCCGCTTGGGTGACGTGGGCACGCGGACACAGTGTGGTCGAGATTGGGTCATTCGGTTTGGGGCGCGGGTTTCTGACTAGCCCGCATTTCAGGTGAAATGTGACGGTGACCGGTCAGATGACATCAAAAGTTGGTGAGAAATGCGGGCTAAGGCCGGCTAAGATGCGGACCTTGCACGGAAGCTGCCCGGGCACGAACGTGTGCGGTAGCGCGAAGTCCCGCGGCTGCGGGAGAGTGCGTGTGCTTCAGCACCGCTTTGGTATGGTATGGGAATGCACGGAGAACGGTCCTCGAAAAGCGGCGGTAAACCGCCGCACTCCACACGCTCCGCGACCCCGACGCCGACCTGAGCATGGCCGACTGCCACAACAAACTCCGGCCCAAGGACTTAGACAACCACGACGGCGCTGCTCCCAGGAGCAGCGCCGGAGATCTCATTAGGTTAACGCGGATGCGCGGCGGCGGGACGGCTGCGCGGCTCCCGTAGCCGCCATCGTGAGACGGCGCTGATCAAACACGGATGGGCGGATTCATTCCGCTCTTCCCGGACTGAGTCGACAGCCAGGTTCCATCCCAATCCCCTCATGAAGCAGGATGGAGCATGAAGGGAAGCGGAGACAGAAGTCGGGCCTTCATGATCCGCCCCAATTCATGAGGCACTTTTCCCTCTGCGTGCTCTGCGCCTCTGTGGTGAATCCCGTCGATGACTGTCACCGTCCCGAATTGAACCACAGAGACACAGAGAACACAGAAAAGAGCGGGGGGGAAACATGAAGCCCAGTCCTTTGCGCTTCTTTGCGTTCTTCTGTTAAACTCGCCACCATGATCACCGCTGTTCGTTGTCATCTCCCGGAAACGCGTCTGACCAACGACGATCTCGCTGCGCTGTTCCCCGAGTGGCCGAGCGAGAAGATCTACCAGAAAACCGGCATCCGCGAGCGGCGCCTGGCCGGTCCGGATGAAACGGCGGGCGACCTGGCCTTTCACGCCGCCCAGCGCCTGCTCGAAGACCGCGACCGGTCGCGGATCGGCTTTGTCCTCCACTGCACGCAGTCGCCCGATTACCTGCTCCCGACCACTGCCTGTCTGTTGCAGAATCGGCTCGATCTGCCGCAGCGTTGCGGCGCGCTCGATTTCAACCTGGGCTGCTCGGGTTACATCTACGGCCTGGCTCTGTCCGATGGCCTGCTGCGGGCAGGGCACGCCGATGCCGTCCTGCTCCTGACCGGGGAAACATACAGCAAGTTTTTGAACCCCAAAGACAAGGGAACACGGACCATCTTCGGCGACGCGGGCAGCGCCACCCTGCTCGACAGCGCGTCGCCCAACAGGCTGCATTCATTCGTGTTCGGCACGGACGGGTCGGGTGGCGAGTTCCTGATCGTTCCAGGCAGCGGCATGCGCAGACCCGACGGAGCCGAACCCGCCGGGCCGCGGCCACTCGCAATGAACGGACCTGAGGTGTTCAACTTCACTGTCCGCGTCGTTCCGCCCCTGATCGATCAGATCCTCGATCGCGGCAGGATCGAGTTGCGGGATGTGGACTACTTCGTCTTTCACCAGGCCAATGCCTTCATGATCGAGCATTTGCGCCGGCGGTTGGACATCCCTGCGGACAAGTTCGCCTTGTCACTCGAATACGTCGGCAATACCGTCTCGTGCTCGATCCCGATCGCCATCGAGAGCGCGTTGGCGGATGGGAAGATCAGGCCGGGCATGCGGATCCTGCTGGCCGGGTTCGGCGTCGGGTTGTCATGGGCCGGCTGCCTTCTCGAGTGGAAGGGGTGAATGGAAAGGGTGCTATGACCGAGACGCAATTCCTGCAACGGCTGGCTGAGGTGCTGATGGCCGATCAGCCGATCGCGCGCGACACGCCGCTCGAGAGTCTGAGCGGTTGGGACTCGATGGGCCAGGTGGCGCTGGTCGCAATGTTGGACGAGACGCTGAAGTACCAGTTGCCGCCCGGCACGCTCCAGGGCTGCAAACGGGTTGGCGATATCGTGGCGCTGGTCGGGCAGAAACTCGATGCGGCCAATGAAGCGGCGGATCCTGATCGTCGGGGCTAGTTCGGTGCTCGGACAGGCCTGCGCGGAGCGGTTGGCGCGGGATGGCGACGCGCTCTGGCTGACCTATCGCACCCCGTCCAAGGGCGATGCGCTGGCCGCCCGGTTCCCCGATGCCCGGCTTGCCCGGATCGATGTGCTCGAACCCGATGCCCTGCGCTCGCTCATGGCTGAGGTCAGTCACACTTGGAACGGCCTCGATGGACTGGTTTGCGCCTTCGGCATCGGATGCCTCGCCCCGGCGCATCTCATCGACACTGCGCGGGTGCGCGAACTCGCGATGGTCAATATCGAGTCGGTGATTGTGCTGCTCAAACACGCGTTCCCCGTCTTGTTGAAGGGAGAACATCCTGCGGTTGTCCTGATGTCGAGCACGATGGGGTTGGTGGGCGCGGCGGGCATGAGCGCTTACTCGGCCACGAAAGGCGCCGTCTCGAGCCTGGCGCGATCGCTGGCCGTCGAATGGGCCGCCCGAAAGATCCGGGTCAATGCGGTTGCCCCGGGCGTGGTCATGTCGCCTCTTGTTTCGCAGATGTTCTCGGCCCTGACCACCGAGCAGGTTCAGGCCATCGAGCGCCGGCATCCGCTCGGGTTCGGCCAACCGGACGATGTCGCGCATGCAGTTCGATTCCTGTTGTCGCCGGAGGCGAAATGGATGACCGGGGTTGTCCTGCCGGTGGATGGAGGCTACACGGCCCACTGATGTACCGGCGTACTGACGCACCGACGTACCGACGCACCGACGTACCGACGCACCGACGTGCTGGCCCCCCGAACTCCCCCGGTACAGACGCCGGGTCGGGGGACCCGGCCTACAAATCAACGGACACCGATGTTGTAGGCCGCGTGCCCTCACGCGGCGGGACTTGCGGCGTTGTGTAAAAGCAGAATTCATGGACGAAATCGTCATTCTAGGTGGCGGCGGCCTCGCCAGCGAGGTGGCTGACGCTGTCCGTGCGTTCGAGCGCGACGGCGGCCTTGTCTGCCGCGCCCTTTATGACGATGACAGGCGGTTGAAGGGCAGGGTTCTCCAGGGACTCAAGTATGCTGGGACGATCCAGGATTACCTCGACGGCGATCGCCCCGGCGCCGCCTGCGTGATCGGGATCGGCGACAACGCCGTCCGGGAACGTCTTGCGGCAGAACTGGCCGCCGCCGGTCGGACCGTGCGGGCGGTCGTTCATCCAACGGCGGTTGTGAGCGGCACGGCCACGGTCGGCGCGGGATGCTACGTCGCGGCGTGGACGTTCGTCGGCCCTCGAGTGCGCCTGGGTTGTCATGTCGTGGTCAACGTGGGGACTTCGATCGGACACGATGCCGTTGTCGAGGATCTCGCGCAGTTGTGTCCGGGCGTGCGTATCTCGGGCTTCTGCCATGTCGGCCGCGCCGCCTTTCTCGGATCGAATGCGGTCGTTGCCCCCGGCAAGCGCGTGGGGGCAGGCGCGCGCCTGTCGGCCTGTTCATTTGCCGGACGCGATATTCCATCCGGCACTTTGGCGTCGGGAGTGCCGGCACGGTGCATTGGGTGAATTCGGAGATGGGAGTTCGGAGATGGGAGATCGGAGATGGGGGGGACTCGTAGTCGCCGTTGTTAGACGGCGCTGACAGGAGCGGAAATCGACGTTGGGGGGGCGTGGCAGGATTGGAGATGGGAGTCTGGAGATGGGAGATCGGAGCTACGGTGTGGCCGACGGATGTGCGGATCGATCAACCATCAACCATTCCATGACTGTCACCGTCCCGAATTGAACCACAGAGACACAGAGGTCACAGAGCAAAGCATGGGCGATGAGGGTTACACAGAAGATCGCAAAGGAACGCAAAGAACGGTAGAGTCGCAACCTGGTCCTTTGCGTGTCTTGGCGACCTTCTGTAGATTAAGGTCTTCTCTGTGTTCTCTGCGTCTCTGTGGTGAATTCCCCCTTCGATGACTGTCGCCGTCCCGAATTGAACCACAGTGACACAGAGCACGCAGAGAAGAGCTCTGCAATGCCATGTGGGAGTGCCCGATGAACCGGCGAGTTTGGCGTGCAACAGGTTGCCCGTGATCGGCTGGATTACGACCGGTCTTCTCTGTGTTCTCTGCGTCTCTGTGGTGAATCCCCCTCGATGACAGTCACCGGCCCGAATTGAACCACAGAGAGGCAATCCGGCTGGGCCGCAACCGAAGGTCGGAGGGACGATCTCCGAGCGTCCCTGATCCAAGACTGGCACGGCTCCCCAACAGGGCCCCTTCTGCGGGCGTGGGATCGGCCCTCCGAAATCCGTCGCCGGCTCGGCAGATTCCGGGGCACGGCAGTACAGAGAACGCAAGCGGCAGGGCATACGATAGACCGGTAATGATCATTTCTTTCGCTCTTAAACGTAATCGTAATCGTAATCCCTTCACCTGACTCCCTGAAACTGTGAATGGCGTTTGGGTCGAGATTACGATTACGACCAGAGGCGGCGGTTTGTTCTGGCCCGCTGACGCACCGACGCACCGCCCCCCCCCAACTCCGATCTCCGATCTCCGAACTCCGATCTCCGAACTCCGATCTCCGAACTCCGATCTCCGAACTCCGATCTCCGAACTCCGAACTCCGATCTCCGAACTCCGATCTCCGAACTCCGAACTCCGATCTCCGAACTCCGATCTCCGATCTCCGAACTCCGATCTCCGAACTCCCCACTCTCATGGACCCTGTTAAATCACCTGTAACGTCTCCTCCCCCGCCTCCGCCACCGCCCGCCACGGGCGGGAATCCCGGGTCGGCTGTCCCCAAGCAACGCAACGGGTTTTCGCTCGCTGAGAGGCGGGTCATCCTGTTTCTCCTCTACAGCGCCGGGTTGATAGCCGCTTACTGGCTCGCTTTCCAGCTCCGATTCGACTTCAAGGTGCCGGAGTCCTTCCAAGACGAATTGGGTCACGGCTGGTGGATGGCTCTTCCGCTCAAGCTGCTCGCGCTGGTGATCTTTGGCCAATTCACGGGCTTGCTGAGTTTCTTCGGGCTGCCGGATCTGTGGCGGATCTTTTACGCGATGACCGCGGTGTCCCTGCTGCTCTTTCTGGCCAGCGTGACTGGGATTGTCGGATCGACACTTCCTCGTGGAGTCATTCTGATCGACTACGTGTTGTCGTTTGCGGCGATTGTCGGCATCCGGACCGGTTTCCGGGTGATTCGCGAGAGGTTGCGCGGGCGGGGCGGACCGCGCGTACTGACCGCCAAGCGGGTCGGCATCATCGGGGCAGGGGACGTCGGCGCATCCCTGGCCAAGGATTTGCTCTCGCGGCGCGGACTCGGTCTGGTCCCGGTGGCCTTTTTCGACGACGACTCGCACAAGTGGAATTCGCAGGTCCATGGCATCCCGGTCCGCGGCCAGCCGGAGCGATTGCGGAGTCCGGATTTCCGGATGGATCTGGACGAGGTGATTATTGCGCTGCCCACGGCCAGCGCGGACCGGATCCGCGAGATTGTTCGTTTGCTGCAAAGCGTCCATCTCAAGTTCGAGACCGTCCCTTCGTACGAGCAACTCGCCACCGGCAAGGTGCGCGTCAGCCAGTTGCGTCCGGTCGAGATTCAAGACCTGTTGAATCGCGAGCCGGTCAAGCTCGACTCGGCGTCGATCCAGCAGCAGATCGAGGGGCGCGCGGTGATGGTGACAGGCGCGGGCGGGAGCATCGGCAGCGAGCTCTGCCGCCAGATCGTCGAGCGGGATCCGCGCGCCCTGCTCATGCTCGATCAGTCGGAGGTCCAGTTGTTTCCGATCGAGCAGGAGTTGCTCGGACAGGGTTACGGCGGCCAGGTCGTGCCCGTTGTTGCCGATATTCTCGATGAAGCCCGGATGCGATTCATCTTTTCGAGGTTTAAGCCGGAGCTCATCTTTCACGCCGCCGCCCACAAGCACGTGCCGATGATGGAAAGCCAGCCGGGCGAGGCCCTCAAGAACAACTCGATCGGCACCGCCCGCCTCTCGAGTTTGGCGCGCGAATACGGCGTGGATCGCTTTGTCCTGATCTCGACCGACAAGGCTATTAACCCGACCAGTGTCATGGGGGCGTCGAAACGCCTGGCCGAGATCTATCTCCAGGCCCTCTCGGCCAGCGCGTCCAATGGCACGAAGTTCATGGCGGTTCGGTTCGGCAACGTGCTCGGGTCCTCGGGGAGTGTCATCCCCGTGTTCACCAAACAGATCGCCGCGGGCGGTCCGGTGACGGTGACCCATCCCGAGGTGAAGCGCTATTTCATGACTATCCCCGAGGCGGTGGGCCTGGTGCTGCAGTCGGCGTTCATGGGCGAAGGCGGCGAGATCTTCGTGCTCGATATGGGGCAGCCGGTCAAGATCGTCGATCTGGCGCGTCAGTTGATCGAGCTCAACGGGCTCGAACCGGACGAGGACATCGAGATTCGGTTCACCGGGCTGCGTCCGGGCGAGAAACTGTTCGAGGAACTGTCGCATCGCACCGAGAACCACCAAACGACGACCCACCCGAAGGTGATGCGGTTTGTGAGTCAGCCGCGGGCGCTCGACGAGGTCCAGGCCGAGTTCGCGGCGCTCGAACGGCAGCTCGACAATACCGAACGCAACCAGCTCAAACAGCGCATCAAACAACTCGTGCCCGAGTATCAGCCGTATCTAGTGTGAGATCGGAGATCGGAGATGGGAGATCGAAGATCGGAGATGGGAGATCGGAGTTCGGAGATGGGGGGGCGGTGCGTCGGTGGAGCAGGGAGCAGGGAGCAGGGAGCAGGGAGCACGGGGGCAACGCTCAACGCTCAACGCTCAACGTCCAACTTCTAACCATCAACCATCAACTATCGACCATCAACCAATTGATGGCTGTGTGTCGTGTGATTTTCAAAACCGGAATTCTGTGTGCGATCAAAACCGGAAATTCTGTGTGCGATCAAAACCGGACTCTGGTTCAGAAGACCGGGCAGTGGAGGAGAACGATGGGTTGGGCGTTGGGA
>Ga0302241_1001762_pt1 | contig 14690 bp, 10 predicted proteins | sample AAG_UR_Arg_MG_FD_193532 | JGI IMG/M metagenome (GOLD analysis project Ga0302241, IMG submission 193532) | Enriched activated sludge microbial communities from anaerobic digester in WTTP, New Holstein, Wisconsin, United States - AAG_UR_Arg | ecosystem: Engineered > Bioreactor > Anaerobic >... | reverse complement strand
GACTTCTCCATCTCTTCTTACGGCCCTGGCCGGTTATATTGTAAGTAAGATTAAAGGCATACCTTTTATTCTGGAAATAAGGGATCTCTGGCCCAAAGTTGCAATGGAAATGGGTATGGTGAAAAATAAATTCATAATATGGATTGCTGAAGAACTTGAACTATTTCTTTACAGAAAAGCCGTAAGAATAATTGTTATAACAGAAGGTTATGCTGATTATATAAAATCAAGAGGTATAAGCCCTTCTAAAATTAATATAGTTTATAATGGTGTCGATGAGTGTATGCTTGATTATAAACCTTCAGATGAAATACCGGAAGATCTGAAAGTTGCCGAAGGAAAATTTACTGTTATGTATGCAGGTGCTATAGGTAAATTTAATTATCTTGAGGATTTATTGAAAGCAGTTGAGCTGATTGAGGAACAGGAGAAATTTGCCTTTGTTTTTATCGGAGACGGAGGAGAAAGAAAGAATCTTATAAATTATGCAAAAGAAAAGAATTTGAATAATATTTTCTTTCTCGGAGCAAAACAGAGAAGTGAGATTCCAGAATATCTCAGCAAAGCCGATCTTACTGTTGCCATTTATCCACCTATACCGACAGGGAAACTTCTGTTGCAGAATAAGGTTCTGGATTTTCTTTCTCTCGGGAAAGCCGTTATTCTTGCGGCAGAAGAAGGAGGAGACACAGTAAGGATAATTTTATCAGCAGCATGTGGTATTAGAGTGAATAAAAGCCCTGAAGCTATAGCAGAGAAACTGGTATGGGCTTCGAAAAATAAAGAACTCTGTGAGGAAATGGGTAAAAAAGGAAGAGAATATGCCAGAGTTCATTTAAATAGAAAAAAACTTGCCTGTGAAATGATTAATATATTCGAAGCAGAAAGAATATGAAATATAGAGATTTAATAAAAAAAGCCTTCTTAATACGTAAAGTTGAGGAAAAGTTACTTTTTCTTTTTACCAAAGGAGATTTATATGGTACCATACATACCTGTATTGGACAGGAGTGGACAGGGATAGCGGCAAAAGAGGCTTCCCTGGATGGAGATTGCCTTTTTTCAAATCACCGATGTCATGGTCATTTTCTTGCCTGGACAGGAGATTTAAAAGGTTTTGTTGCAGAGATAATGGGTAGAAAGACAGGTGTCTGTGGAGGTAAGGGAGGAAGTCAACATCTGTATAGACCGGGTTTTTACTCAAATGGTATTCTGGGAGGAATGAGTCCTGTAAGTGCAGGTAAAGCCTGGTCTGAAAAAATGAAGAGAAGTAATAAAATATGTATTCTTTTTCTTGGTGATGGAGCTCTGGGAGAGGGTGTGGTTTATGAGACACTCAATATTATTTCCAGGTTTTCCTTACCTTTACTGGTAGTTTTTGAAAATAATAGATATGCCCAGTCTACATCTCAGAAAGAAACACTGGCAGGCTCAATAAAAGATAGAGCAAAAGCTTTTAATATAGAATACAGACTTTCTTCTACGTGGGAATGGGAAAAGTTACTGGATTTTTTTAAAGAATCGGTAAATTTTGTGAGAACTCATTCATGGCCATGTATTCTGGAAATAGAAACCTATCGCTTAAAATCTCATTCCAAAGGAGATGATTACAGAGATCCGGGAGAGATAAAAAAATACGAAGAAATAGATCCATTAAATAAGTTATTAAATAGCTCTGAGGAGATTTCAGAGATATTAAAGGAAGTAGAGATAGAAGTTGAAAAAGCAGTCGATTTTGCTGGAGTTTCAGATTTACCGGTAGCTAATAGTTTTTCTCAGAAAAACTTAAAACCTGTAAAATGGAAATATGAAACATATGAAAAAGACAGAATAGGTAATTTAATAAATTTAACTTTCAGGGAAAATTGCGAGAAAAATTCAAAGATTATATTTATTGGAGAAGATTTAAAATCTCCTTATGGCGGTGCTTTTAGAATTACAAAGGATTTAAGCTATCTCTTTCCTGAAAGGGTTATAAATATGCCTGTAAGTGAAGCTGCTCTTATTGGAACGGGAACAGGTTTTGCCCTGGGAGGATATATTCCCGTAGTGGAGATTATGTTCGGAGATTTTCTTACTCTCGGATTTGATCAACTCTTAAATCATGCCTGTAAATTTCAGTATATGTATGATAATAAGGTTAAAGTTCCTCTTATAGTGAGAACACCTATGGGAGGAAAAAGAGGTTATGGCCCGACTCACAGTCAATCCCTGGAAAAATACTTTCTGGGTATTCCTTATCTTGATATTATAGCTTTAAATTGTCGTATTTCTCCCCGGAGGATTTACAATTGGTTATTTGATAAAATCGTATCTCCCACACTCGTTATAGAAAATAAAGTCCTTTATACAAGATTTCTTCATACAGAACCTATAACCGGCTTTGATATTTATTTTTCAGATGAAATATATCCAGCGGTTCTTATAAAACCTTCCAATAAAACACCTGATTTTACTATTTTTTGTTATGGAGGTATGCTGGAAGAAGTTGAACAAGCCATAGTCACTCTCTTTGAAGATTATGAAATTATCTGTGAGGTTATATGTCCATCTGTGCTCCATCCGTTAAATATTCACCCCCTTTTAGAGTCAGTAGAGAAAAGTCGAAAAATATTACTTGTAGAAGAGGGTTCTTCTTTCGCAGGATTGAGCAGTGAGGTTATTGCTCAAATTATGGAAAGTGGCGTAAAATTAGAGACAGTAAAAAGAATCAGCTGGAATAATTTTATTCCTTCTTCATATGAAATGGAAAAAAGTGTCCTTCCTGGAACTGACCATATTGTAAAAGGAGTTGTGGAATGGGAACAGAATTTATAAAAATCCCTAAAGAAAATGTAAGTGATGATAAGGTTTTATTAGTGGAATTACCTGTAAAAAGCGGTTCGAAAGTAAAAAAGGATGAGACTGTTGCATTACTGGAAACATCAAAAAGTGTTTTTGATATTGTATCTCCGGCAGAGGGTTATCTCTTTTATCAGTGTAAAACAGGGGATCAAATAGCTGTAGGAGAAGTTTTTGCCGTCATTTCTGATAAAGAAGATTTTTTCTTTGAGAGTTTTAATATAGATACGCAAATAAATACTGATGGTTCTGATAAAGTAAAATTTTCAAAAAAAGCGATTAAATTGATAAAAGAAAAAAAACTGGATAAAAATATATTTACAGGTATGGTAACAGAAGAAGATGTTCTGAATTATTTAAATGAAAGAAAGACAGAACATAAGACAGGAGATAAAAGTAATAAAATATTGATCCTGGGTGCCGGAGGATGGGGCAAAATGTGTATCGATATACTGAGGCAGATGAAAATCTTTGAGATTTCCGGCCTTATTGATGATGGTGAACATATTCCCATAGGTTCCAGGGTAATGGAAGTTCCTGTCATAGGACGCCACAGGGATCTGAAGAGTTTATATGAGGAAGGCTACCGATTTATAATTAATGGCGTGGGAGCTATAACCAATCATACATTGAGAGAAAAACTATATATAATGTTGAAAGAAATCGGTTTTTATGTGCCAAATATCATTCATCCCGGAGCTTCTATAGAACCTTCTGTAATACTTGGTGAAGGAAACCAGATAATGGCAAATTCAACTATCGGAAGTGACGCAAGAATTGGTAATAACTGTATAATTAATTCAAACTCTGTTGTATCTCATGATTGTATACTGAGTGATAATGTACATCTTTCACCGGGAGCGATTCTTGCAGGAGGAGTAAAAGTAGGTAAAAATACCCTTATAGGTATGGGAAGTGCTGTATATATTAATCTGACTATTGGAGAGAATGTGAGGATATATAATAAATCCAATATTACTAAAAACGTTCCTGATAATAGTATTGTAAAGGATACAATACAGGAGACAGGACTCAGGAATTTTAGGAATTATTCTGACTCGTGACTATGGAATTTTGAATTCATTGGATCTTCATAAAAATTTGCGTAACTTCTGTTTGGAGTATTGGAGGTAGCTATGTTAAGGGAGGAAAGAAAAATATTATCTTCAGAAATTTCTTTTATGACAGCTATGGAGATGGCTTCTCTTATAAGAAAGAAAGAATTATCTGTAGTGGAAGTTGTAGAAGCCCATCTTAAACAAATAGAACAGTTTAATCCCTTAGTAAATGCCATTGTTACTCTTGTAGCTCAGGAGGCAATTGAACAGGCCAGAGAAGCTGATAAGATACTATTGCAGGGTAAAAAAACAGGAATTCTCCATGGTATACCTGTATTACATAAGGATCTGCTTGAAACCAGAGGTATTTTGACTACTTATGGTTCTCTGGCATATAAGGATTATATTCCCTCCTATGATTGTCTCCCGGTGGAACGATTGAAAAAAGCCGGAGCAATTACTCTTGGAAAAACAAATACTGCCGAGTTTGGAGCAGGCAGTCAGACTTTTAATGCAATTTTTGGGAAAACCCTTAATCCCTATGATATTACGAAAACCTGTGGAGGAAGTAGTGGCGGTTCATCTGTTGCCCTGGCCTGTGGCATGGCGCCACTTGCAACAGGAACAGATGCCGCCGGTTCACTTCGTAATCCTGCCAGTTTTTGTAATGTCGTAGGGTTCAGGACATCTCCCGGCCGTATTCCCCTTTATAGCAGATGGAATGCCTGGAATAGTTTTTCAGTAACAGGTCCTATGGCCAGAACTGTTTCAGATGTAGCTTTATTACTGTCTGTTATGGCAGGGCCTGATATTCGTTCCCCCATATCTTTACAGGAACCGGGAAGTATTTTTCTCCAGACTCTGAAAAGAAATTTTAAAGGAATTCATGTTGCCTTTGCCAGTGATATGGGAGGTCTTCCTTTTGATCCTCTGGTAAAGAAGATTGTTAATGAACAGAAGAATATATTTTATAGCCTGGGATGTATAATTGAAGAAGAAGAACCGGATTTTACTGGAGTCGATGAGGCTTATAAAACATGGCGTGCCTGGGATTATGAATTGATTTTAGGTGATAATCTGGAAAATTATAGAAATAAATTTAAGGATACATTGATCTGGAACGTTGAAGAAGGAGCCAGACTGACAGGTCCAGAAATTGCCCGGGCAGAAAGGGTCAGGACAGAGCTTTATCATCGTATGAGAATATTTATGGAAAAATATGATTTTTTTATTCTTCCAGTGAGTCAGGTTCTTCCTTTTGATGTAAATCAGGAATATCTTAAAGAGATAGAGGGTGTTAAAATGGAGACATATATAGACTGGCAGAAGACTTGTTATTATATTTCATTCACCGGTAATCCCTCAATCTCCGTACCCTGTGGCTTTACATCTGAAGGATTGCCAGTGGGTCTTCAGATTGTGGGAAAATACCACGATGACCTGGGAGTATTGCAACTTGCCTATGCTTTTGAAGAAGCGACAGAATTTTATAAACGAAGGCCGCCTATGGTAATGGAACGGGAGACGTAAGATTTGACAAGTGAAAGGTGAAGAGTGATTACTATAATACATATCACGCATTACGCATCACTCATCACGAAATTATGGATGAGTACTTCTATAACCTGACAGAATTGATTTATAAAGAAGTAGACAGTTATCTTCCTGTCTATAAGAATAATCCCTGTAGAGAATGTAAAATATGTTGTACCACTCTGGCTTCCCAGGGTCTTACCTCTCTGGAATTTGATTATATGAGAGAATATCTTATTAAAAATAGTAGAACAGATGAGGAAGCAGAAAATTTCAGGGATTACATAGATAAATTGAAAAATGAGAACTTAAACCAGCCCCTTCATTTAATCTGCCCTTTTTATAATTTACAGGCCAAGGGTTGTTCAATCTATCCGGCAAGACCTCTTTCCTGCAGAACCTTCGGATATTTTATAAAAGATGAAAGACAGTATCTGATACCGGAGGAATGCTATCTGAAAAAGAACATAAAAATATATACAAAGCAGACCTTCAGTGAAATAATGCCTTTTGCACAACCCTTCTATAGCCTGGTATACGACTATGAGAAATTCAGAAATGATGATAAGAGTAGTTCTAAAAAATAAGTTCAGTTGACTCTAAAGATATGTTAAATTTATGGATAATTTAGAGACAGCCTGACAGGGTTAGCCGCTAGGTCCCCCTGGCCTTTAAATAAAGTTCTGTTAATTTCTCAGAAGGTGTTATATTCATTTCATCCTGTAATGTCTGGGAACAGAGTAAATACTGACGTACTACCTGTTCAGATTTTCCCTGGAGATAATGACACTGCATAATAAGATAATATGCCTCCTGATCACAGGGATCTTCTTCCACAGCACTCTGGGCATATGCTATGGATGTCTGATATCCTCCTTTTTCCAGAAAGAAACGGGCAAGTTCTTTCAGCATATAGGTAAACTTCTCCTGTAACTGATACCCTTCATTTATAACCCAGTCTTCATAGTAGTTTTCAAGGAATCGTCCTCTGTAAAGTTCTATGGCTTCCTTGAAATCCCTTATACTTTCTTCTGTTTTACCCCTGTCGGCTTCAGTCATGCCTGAATTATATAATTTTTCAAATTCATTGACATCATACCAACAGGTAATAGATGGATTAATCTCATATGTGGAATGATGAATATTTATAACTTTTTTAGGGGGTATGGCAATTCTCGAAACTATAACCTTTCTTATATGAAAAACAGAATTATAGAGATTTTGTCTGGCTTTTTCTATAGAACTCTCAGGCCAGAACATATCTATAATTTTATCTTCCGATACCTTCTGGCCCCATTGAGAAATTAAATATAAAAAGAGTAATTTAGTTTTTTTTGTATTCCATTCTTTATCACTGATTAATTCATTATTCAAAAATATCCTGGGCACTCCCAAACCATATATCATCATAGGAAATTTTTTCTCTACAGGAGGAATTTCTTTTTCTGTGAGTTCCTTCAGGATATTTTTTAAATCTTTTTTAAATTCAGCAGAACCTTCTTCAATAAAATATTCTGCCAGAGGAATTCCTTTATGTCTTGATGTTTTTATCCAGTCAAGGATTGCTGCTTGTACATCTTCCGGCAAATCCCATTTAATTCTTCCAGTTTCTTTTCTAAGATTATCAAATTTATCTAACAAAAGAGATACTTTATCCTTAAATTCCTGCATTGTAAAGGCGATAAGAAGAACAGGAAGTGATATAATAATATCTTTCCACAATATACCGGAAGATAAAAGGTTTTTGCTTTCTTCAAGGCAAGAACGGAAGACATTACGGAAATTTTCTTCAGACCAGGTTTTCTTTTTATATATTTCAGCATAGATTCTGGCTAGATAAAGTTTTGACTGTAAATAAAGTTCTTTATAATCGCCTTCTTTAAAAATACAGATTGCTTCATTTAAAAGTTTTTCCCCTTCCATTGTACTTCTTCTTAGACCGAGAATAAGTCCCAGTATAAGATTTACCTGACCTTCCAGAACGTTATTCATCCCTCTGGCTTTATCTTTAGCGGCTCTTGCCATTATTTCTGCCTGAGAATAGTTTCCTTCATATAAGTGAAGATAGGATATACCCAGAAGGGCTTTTATCATATGTCCAACAGAGAGATTTTCCATATCAAGACATTCTGTGTAAGCTTCCAGAGCTTCTTTGTAATTTCCCATATCTCTGTAGGAATTTCCCAGTAATATAAGGCGTCTGGCCTGGTTATTACCTGATACTTCTGTATCACTTATTTTTTTGTTTATATTTTTATCTGTAAAGGTTTCCAGAAAGGTATTAACTATTCGGGGATCGTATTTATTACCACTTCCTTCCTGTATTATCCTGAGAGCTTCTTCATGGGAGAAACCCGGTCTGTAAGGTCTTCTGTTAATGAGACTATCGTAAGTTTCAGCCACATTAAGTATTCTGGATTCTATTGGTATCTCATTGCCTTTCAGACCGGCAGGATAACCGGTACCATCAAATTTTTCAGATTTATGAAAAATTATCCTGGCTACCTCCTTAAGATCATTCATTGGAGAAAGTAGCTCATGGGCGACTAAAGGAAGGGATTTGACCTGTTCATTTTCTTCTTCTAAAAGTTTTTCTGTTTTATGAAGAAGAGATAATTTTGTAGTGGCCGACCCTATATCATGAAGATAACCGGCCCATTTCAGTATTTGTTTTTTATCATCAGTAAGCCCCAGAATCTTTGCCATACTGATAGCTCTTTCTGTTACTCTGGTGGAATGACCTTTCCAGTAACTATCCCTTTCTTCAATAGCCTCTATCAATAACTTGAGAACTTTAAAGAGACTTTCTTTCTGTCTCTGGAATAACTTTTTATTTTGAATTATATTTTTATAATCCTTAAGACCATTTTTTATAGCTTTCAACAGACTGTCAATATGTTCAGGAGATTTTATAAAGTCATCAATTTTTACTTTCACAGGATTACTCTGAGATTCAATTTCTCCATAACCTGATAAAAGCATATAGCTTACAGGATATTCCTGTGTATCATAGTCATAATGACTGCAGAGGACCAAATCAAATTCCTGCTCTTTTATCTTTTCAAGAGCTCCTTTATCATTTGGTACTATTTCTGCTCTATAGCCTTCTTTTGAAAAGATAGTCTCTATAGATTTTCCTATCTCTTTATGTTTTTCTATAATAAGAACCTTTTCCATAATAGGTGCCTCCCTTTTTATAGAGCTATCAGCAGTCAGCTATCAGAGGTCAGCTTAAGGAATAAAAAACTGAAAGTTATAAATTAAATTATATCATAACTGAAGGTTTTTCACAAAAAAATCATTTTTTTGTTACAGGTTATAATACAGAGGATTTTTTTATACCTTAGAGAATAGTTCAATATATAAAATATTTAAATGTACAGGAATGTCTATAAAGCTAGAAGCAATCTGCTGAGGGAAAAAAACTACGCACTGATGGCTGATAGATAAAAACTAATTTAATAATTTGAGGAGGCTCCCTATGGGTAATATATTAATTGTAGATGATGAAGAAGATGTTACTTATGCATTGAAGAGACTTCTTGAAGAAGAGGGCTATAATGTCAAGACAGCTATTAACTGCAGAGAAGTATTGTCTTTACTGGAGAAAGAATATTTTGATGCAGTTATTGTAGAACTTTTTTTAAGAGAAGAAGACGGTTTTCAGGTCCTTGAAACAGTCCAGGAATTAGATGGTGAATTACCATTTATTCTTATGGTTGATAATGAAAATGAACATATAGCTATTCAATCACTTGAAATGGGAGCTTATGACTATATAGGTAAACCCATAATATATACTGATATAATTAACACTGTCTACAGAGCTGTAGAAAAAAGAAGACTTTATGTGGCCAGGGTTAATGCTGAAGAAGGTTTAGAAGTGACTTCAAGAAAGTTAAACCTGCTTATGAGTATAATAGAAACCTTTTCCAGTAATGAAGACGAAGAAAAGGCTCTTGATGAACTACTCCAGATTATTCTCAATCAGTTTACAGCTACCTATTGCTGTCTTTCTATACTGGACAAAAATGGTAAAAATATTAAAATTCTTGCAGAAAAATCAAGTATTGAAGGTGTTAGTGAATATAAAGTAGGACAATCCTATGCATTAGATATATTTCCAATTACCACTCAGGCAGTAGAAACAGGGGAACCTGTTGTTGAATCAGGTATTATGGATCTTACGTCACCTATATCTTTAAAATTAAAAGAAAAAAAGGGCGGTGAAATATACTGTTCCTTTATGGAGATACCGGTTATGTATTTTGGTAAACCCATAGGTGTTCTTCAAATCAAATCCCATGGGGCAGAAAAGCGTTCCTTTACAGATAATGATTTTCATATGGCAGAAACACTGGCAAATTATATAGGTATTGCTATAGATAATGTGAGACTTCGGAAATATAAGGATAATATATGATTATTCTCTATAATACTTTAAGTAGAAAAAAAGAAGAATTTATACCTTTAGAAGAAGGGAAAGTTGGAATTTATAGCTGCGGCCTTACAGTGTATAATTATGCTCATATAGGAAATCTTAGAGCATACGTTTTTTCTGATATACTTAAAAGAACATTTTTATATAATGGATATAAAGTAAAACATGTTATGAATATAACAGATGTAGGACATCTTACTTCAGATGAAGATTCCGGAGAAGATAAAATGGAAAAAGGGGCTCTCAGGGAAAAGAAAACTGTATGGGAACTAGCAGAGTTTTATACTGAGGCTTTTAAAAAAGATATGTCTCTTCTGGGAATATTATCTCCGGATATTTATTGTAAAGCTACTGAACATATACCACAACAGATTGAAATGATAAAGAAAATAGAAGAAAATGGATATGCTTATATAATAGAAGATGGCGTTTATTTTGATACTTCCAGACTTTCTGATTACGGAAAACTGGCAAGACTTAATTTAGAAGGTCTTGAGGCAGGGAAAAGGGTAGAAGTTGTGCCAGGTAAAAAAAATCCTACAGATTTTGCTCTCTGGAAATTTTCACCTAAAGATAAGAAAAGGGCTATGGAATGGGATAGTCCATGGGGAACAGGGTTCCCCGGATGGCATATAGAATGTTCTGCCATGTCCATGCATTATCTGGGAGAAGTCTTTGATATACATACTGGCGGTATAGACCATATACCAGTTCACCATACAAATGAAATTGCCCAGGCCAGAGCCTCTACAGGGAAAGAATTTGTCAGATACTGGATGCATGGGGCCTTTCTTATTATTGATAAAGATAAAATGGCTAAATCAGGAGAAAATTTTATTACTCTTCAAACCCTTATAAACCGTTGTATAGCTCCGGTAGATTATCGTTATTTTCTTTTGAATTCCCATTATAGACAGCCTTTATCTTTTACCTGGGATGCTCTGGCAGGTGCAAGAAATGCTATGAAAAACCTTAAAGAGAAGGTAATCACTATAAAATCTTCATCTTCCAATTCAGGGGAAGAGAAAGTTTCTGCTTATCAGGAAAACTTTAAAGAATCTATAAATGATGATTTGAATGCTCCCAGAGCACTTGCTGTAATGTGGGCAGTAATTAAAGATGACCATCTTGGAAATACTCAGAAGCTGGATTTATTGCTGAACTTTGATAGAGTACTGGGACTTGGAATAGAAGATATAAAAGAAGAAATAGAACCTTTCTCTGAGATAGAAAGGGAAGTTAAAACTCTCCTTGAAGAGAGACAAAAAGCAAGAAAAGAGAAAAACTGGAAGCTCTCTGATGAACTAAGGAACAGAATAATAGAAAAAGGATATACAATAAGTGATACTCCCGAAGGGCCTGTCCTGAGGAGGACGTGAGACGTAAGACGTGAAATGAGATTTATAGTTTATTGAGGAAAAAGTAAAATGTCCTCTCAATATAATCTCCCTGAACTTCTGGCCAAGCGTTATGAATTAATGGAAGAGCTCGGTAGAGGTCGCTGTGGGATTGTTTTTCTTGCTTATGATGGTCTTCAGAAAAGAAATGTCGCTATTAAGTTATTATCAGAGATAAGTGTATCACCGTTAGATGTAAAAAGATTTCAAAGAGAAGCCTCATTTATTTCAAAATTGCATCACCCCAATATAGTTTCATTTTACAGTTTCGGCCAGTGGAAAAATATTTATTATATAGTTATGGAATATGTAAAAGGACATTTTTTAAGAGACTATATAAAGATATCTCCCCATCCTTTGTTATGTCTTATAGAATCTGCTTTACAGATCTGCTCAGCTCTCGAGCATGCACATTCAAAAGGTATAATACACAGAGATATAAAACCGGATAATATTCTTGTATCTTCTGAAGGAGTTGTAAAGATATTGGATTTCAGTATAGCCAGAAATTTAGCAACTGAGAGTACGAGGTTGACAGGGCCTGATTCTTTTATAGGTACTATGGCCTATATGTCTCCCGAACAGTTTCTTGGAGAGACCTTGACTCCCCTTGCAGATCTTTATTCACTTGGAGTTACTCTGTATGAACTGGCAACAGATAAGCTTCCTTTCACTGCACAGAATATAATTACCTTAATTATGCAACATATTAACATATCTCCAGAACCACCAGGAGCAATAAACCCGGCTATTCCTGAATCTTTTCAGAAAATTATATTGAAACTTGTGGAAAAAGATCCGGCTAAAAGATATTTGTCTCTTTCCTCTCTGAGGGAAGATCTGAAAAAATCAATTTTTGATATAAAAGAAAAATGCCTTCAGGAAGTATACAAGGAAAAAGAGATAAAAAACGTATGTAGACAGTCCTCTAAGGAAGATGCAATATTATCCCTTTATACTTCCGGAAATATTTATTTAGAAGATGGAAATATAGAAGAAGCATTGAAAATTTACAAACAACTTTTGAGTATATCAGAAGAGACAGGTTGTGGAAATGGAGAAATATATGCTTATACAGGTCTCGGCAGGATACATGTAATGAATAATGAATTTGAACCTGCTATGAGATGTTTTCTTAAAGGTATAGAGACAGAGAATATATTTATAAGAACAGAAAATATGTGTTACTTAACAGAAACTATAATTAAACTGAATAAGATAGATAATCTTAAAGAATATATAGATGAATTAAAATTGGTATTGACAGGCATATGTAATAAATTTCTAATGGGGAAGATATACATGGTTTTTGGTAAGTATGAACTTATAAATCTGGAAAGAAAAAAAGCAGAAGATTATCTGAAAAAAAGTAAAAATTTACTGGAGGATACAAAAAATTACTGGGAGACAGGTGAGATTTTTCATGAACTGGGTAAATTTTATATGGAAGATTTTTTTATTTCCAGAGAAATAAAAATCAGGATAAAGTCTATAAAATTTTTAGAAAAGGCAAAATTTTTATACACCTGTATGAATATGAAAAATAAGGTAGAAGAGATAAATGAAGAATTAAAAACTTTTGGGATAATTAGTTCCGAATAATAACTCTTATACGATTTTTACTGTTACCGGGAGAATCTTTGTAATCCTCTTTAGGTTGACCTACTTCTATAAAAAATTCAATTTCATTATAATTATTTCGCCGGAAAAGAGATTTAATAACATCTCTGGATATAACTCTTTCTGTACCGGTATATGAACCATTTATATAGGTATTTATGCCAGGTGCAGATGTGGTTCCATCAGGTATAAAGATCTCAAGAGGTATAGAATTTACCTCTCCTCTCTTGCTTCCAAGAGGAACTTCCCTGCGACATAAGAGAAATTTTGAAACATTTTTAGTATCGGGTTTTGTATAATATATGTTATAATTCTGCCAGCGAAGCTTCCCCATCCAGTCATCAATTACAATATTACCTGTATCAGGGTCAATAGGAGAACGAAATGATATGCCATTATTTGCGTTAGCATCTTTTTCCAGGGTTGTAGCTGTAGAAGAATAATTCAGGTTACTGGTACCAGATATACTATCATAATTAAATGTTGTAATACTGCTTGCTGCAGTCATTTTTAATTCATAAAATAATCTATTTGTTACTACAATGGTTTTTTGTTCATTATCCTGTCTCTGAGAACCAAGTCTCCAGATGAGAAGACCATGAGTAAAAACATCATACATTGCGTAAACCAGGAGTAAAAGTATGAAAGAAGCTATTACCAGCTCAATTAAGGTAACCCCTTTTTTACATGAGACTTTCATAAATTTCTCCTGTTAATTTTTATTTGGAGATATAAGGACATCCAGGCTTACATCCACACGATTTCTACCGGTAGAAGCAGCTTTATTTACTTCCGGAACATTTGAAACCCTTAGTTTAACATACAATAATTTTAAGCTACCATTGTCACGATAGAAACATTCAGAACATTGTATTTTATAATTTCCAATCTGTTTTGGATATCTAGAAAAGAAAGTATTGCCCGGTACACAGGTAGTATTGGGTGTTAAGCCCTGAGTAAGGGCATTAAAATCATATAATTCAAGGAATACTTTTTCATTATAAGCTATATCTGTGGCCTGAGCTGTTAAAGTTCCTTTTTTAATTGCAGTAGTTCCACTGAAGAAAACACCTGCTATGGCAAGTAAGGCAGTTACAAGTAGAAATGTAGCCAGAACAAGTTCAGTAAGAGAATAACCTCCTTTGACGTATACTTTGAAGTATAGAACTTTTTTAAGATATACCATAGGAGGTTACCTCATAATTAATAAAAAATATCTATTTACTGTATTCAGTCCAGGAAGAAATATTATAGTTCTGATAGCTCTGTTTGGAATTTATTAAATTTAGATAATCTTCATCATATACTATAGTTAAATTTTTTATATTTGCCATTACAACATCACCATCAGTGATGACAGGTTCCGGTGGTGCTAAGATGACAGGTTCCGGTGGTACTAACTTTGGCATTGGTGCTGTCTTTGGCTGACCACCTTCATCTCCATCTCTACCATAAGGATCCACATCATCTTCTTCATTACCTGATTCTGCAGATCTTACTCCAGTAGATGGTGGTGATGCAGATCTTTCTCCACCCCCTGCAGATTTTTCTCCACCCTCTGCAGATCTTTCTTCAATAGATATATCTTCAGATTCTCCTTCTTCAGGGACCGCCATTGCTACTGCTGCCATTACTGCTGCTCTCTTTAAGGATTTCATTACTGGTTTTTCCTCTACTGGTTCCGGTTCCGGTGGCGGTAAAGGCAGAGGTTCGAGAGTATTTTGATTTACAACTACTCCTCCGTATATAGTAAGATCTTTTGGATATCCTGAAGCATTTTTTATTTCTGTAGCTACCAGT
>Ga0302241_1001761_pt1 | contig 14694 bp, 7 predicted proteins | sample AAG_UR_Arg_MG_FD_193532 | JGI IMG/M metagenome (GOLD analysis project Ga0302241, IMG submission 193532) | Enriched activated sludge microbial communities from anaerobic digester in WTTP, New Holstein, Wisconsin, United States - AAG_UR_Arg | ecosystem: Engineered > Bioreactor > Anaerobic >... | reverse complement strand
CCCAGGTTTTTTCATGGTAGAAGAGTATTTTACTTTCTATTAAAAAGTTAATACATTCTTTTATAAGAAGGGGATTTCCATTGGATGATAAATATATTTTATCCAGAAGTTTCTTCTCTATATGTTCGATCATTAATATACTTTTAATCATTTCACAGGTTTTTTCTCTGGTAAGATTTTGTAAGGTAATATATTTTGGAGAAAGTTCTGTATTCAATTTTGTAACAGAAGAAATAATTTCTTTATCTTTTTTTACTTTCTCTTCGTCAATAGTTCCTATTATAAGTATATTTCCTTCCCTTTTCTTATTTACTAAATCATGGAGGAGATTAAAAGTGGCTATATCTGCCCATGGAAGATCATCTATAGCTATGATCAGTGGTTTAATACGGGAAATTTCCAGGAGAAAATCTATCATAATATCTGGCAAATTCTGAGTACTTTCTGCTTCAATTTTTCTCCTGTGAGCTTCCAGGAGAGGTATTAAGTATGGGTATAATTTGTCTAATTTTTCTTTTATTTCCAGATATTTGCTGTCAGAAGCCTGTTGCCAGAGTTTCTTTTTTTCCTCATCCATAAAAGTTTCTAAACCCTGAGTCAGAGGATAATATGGTATTAAAAGATTTTCTTTATAGCATGTACCCCTGAGGAATAATAAATTTCTTATTTTAGCATAAATTTCTATTTCTTCTATCAATCTGGTTTTTCCTGTTCCCTGGTTTCCTGACAGTATTATAATCTTTGTATCCCGGTTATTTTTTAATTGATCAATTTCCATATAGAGTTGCTTAAATTCTTCATCACGTCCTACAAGATAAGCTCTCTCATTTAAAAAGTTTATACCTCTTTGTGATAAGTTCAGTGGTAATTCTTCTTCTCTCATTATTTTTTGTAATTCTTCCAGTAATTCTTTAGCTGTAGAAAATCTGTTCTCCGGTTTTTTCTCGAGTAATTTCATTATTATTTCTTCTATGGCAGGGGGAATATTGGGATTATATATACCAGGCGATTTTGGCGGATCATTAAGATGTTGCATTATAACTGTAATTTTACCTGAACCGCTGAAAGGTCTTTTCCCGGTGATTAATTCATAAAGTATGACGCCAAGAGAGTAAAGATCTGCTCTATGATCTACAGTGCTGTCCATAATCTGTTCCGGAGCTATATAATTTGCGGTACCCAGAATTGTCCCTTCTATAGTCAGTTTATTAATATCCATCAGATTAAGAGCAAGGCCAAAGTCCAGTATCTTTATTTTGCCATCCTCTGTTATCATAATATTGGAGGGTTTTAAGTCTCTATGAATAATACCCTTTGAATGTGCATAATCTATGAGTAAACATAACTCCATCATGAGGCGTATTATAAATCCAGTGCCAAATACCTCTTTTTTCATAAGTTCCGAAAGAGCTATACCGGGTACATAGTCCAGGACTATATAATATTTTCCCATATATTCATCTATGTTTTTAGCCAGAATGATATTAGGATTATCAAGCTGTTCAGATATTTTTAGTTCTCTTTTTAAACGTTCTATAGTTTTAAACCTGTCTTTTTCAGGACCATAAAGGAGATGGTCTTTTATTAATTTTATTACCACTATATTTCCTGTTGAAAGGTCTTTGGAGAGGAATACTTCACTTGTTCCGCCTTCACTTATCATTTCCATTAATTTGTAACGTTCACTTAATATCTGTCCTATCATAATATACATCTTTCCTTAATTTAATAAATTTATTTTCTTTCACGTGATATTATATTATAACAAAAAAGTTTATTTTTGTATATCGTTTTTATAAAGCTATCATCAGTCAATTAAGAAAAAAAGCTTAATGCTGAACGTTGCAAGCTGATAGCTTATTAAAATTTTGACAATAAAGTTATTTTTATGTTAATATGTTTTTGAATCTTTATAGGAGTGAAGTATTTAGAAAATGATGTTTGACTTCAGTAATGAAGAGGATTGTATCAAAGCGATAAAAAGTCCGGAACCTATGGTAAGAGCAAGTGCAGCCAGATCGCTGGGAATTTTTAAGGATAAAAAGACTTTTAAAATCCTTATAGAAGCATTGAAGGATAATAATATTATTGTAAGATGTAATGCAGTGAGAGCTCTTGGTACAAGGGGAGATACTAAAGCCCTTGAATATATTATTAGAATGCTAAAAGAAGATGAAGAAGAGGTTAGAATAAGATCTGCAGAAGCAATAAGTGTATTCGGCTGGGAAGATAGTTCTATAGAAGTTCTTAAAAATGCTATAGAAGATAATTCTAAACTGGTTCAGATATGGGCACTTTATTCTTTGGTTCAATTAGGTGAAGAAGAATATTTTAATGATCTTGTTGAATACACTACAGATGAAGATAATAAAGTTCGTTCCAATGCTGTTGGAGCTCTGGGTAAAATAGGAGATAAAAGGGCTATAGAGTTTTTACGTCCTACTTTAAAGGATAATTCCTGGATGGTGCGATACAGAGCTGTTCAATCTCTGAGCGAGATAGAATGGTCAGAGGGAGTACCCTTTCTATTAGAACTTTTAAAAGACCCTGAAGCCAGGGTACGTGTTGCAGTATTAAAAGCTCTGAGTAAGTTCATTAGTAAGAAGTCCGTAGATACCATCCTTCCTTCTCTATCAGATACAGACTGGGAAGTCCGCTATAATGCAGTTGAAATCCTTGAAAAAATAGCTACTGAAAAACAGATTCCCCATCTTGAAAAAGCTCTTAAAAAAGAAAAAAATGCTACTGTAAGAATTTCTATTAAATCCTTGCTGAAAGGATTAAAAAAAACTGATATATATGATGAGGATTTTCCAGAAACAGTTCTTCTGGAAGATTTAGATGATATTGATTTTGATGTTGAGGATTTTGATTGAGAAAGAGTATCTAAAAAACTTTAAACATTACACCTGTCTCTGTCCGGGTTCTGAAGCAAAAAATATACCGTCAAAGGAGAAAGTTATAACTTAAATAAATACAAAATAGTGTATTCTGTAATAACAGATTTCATTTTAACAGGATCATAGATTTTGCGTAAAAGCCCGAACATAGACGGGCTCTCCTATGGAGAGCCCCTTGCCTGTTGCCGTAATTACTTCACATTTTTATTCTTCCGGTGCAGGAGGTATTAATTTATTATCCATAAGGAGATGAACCATACCTCTTGCTTCTCTTATGGCTTTTTCTGCTTTCTTCATAAGTTCTTCTTTTGAAAGTTGTATACGGGCAATTCCCTGTTCTATTGCCTTCAATCCTACTGCTACTGCTTCTCTGGGGAATACTTCCCATTCATTCATATTCGGTATTATATAATCTTCTTTTAAGCCTTTGTCTTCAGCTACCTTTGCAAGCTCTACTGCCGCAGCTATACACATTTCATCTGTAATAGTTTTTGCATTTACATCAAGAGCACCTCTGAAGATACCGGGAAAACCAAGAGAATTATTTACCTGATTATCAAAATCTGATCTTCCTGTGGCAACTATTCTTGCCCCCGCCTCTTTTGCTTCCCATGGCCATATTTCAGGTATAGGATTGGCCGTTGCAAAGACTATGGAATTTTTTGCCATAGTAGAAATCCATTCAGGTTTTATAGTCCCTGGACCGGGGTTGGAAGCTGCTATACAGACATCCATACCCTTAAAGGCTTCTCCTGCAGGTCCCCTTCTGTCCCATTTATTAGTTTTTTCACAGACATCCCATTTATAAGTTCCTTTAAGTTCTTTTCTTTCTTTACTCAATATTCCCACACTGTCACATATAATGACATTTTCAGGGTTTATCCCTGCGGCTACAATGATTCTAAAAATAGCCATATTTGCTGCACCTGCTCCAACCATACATACATGTACTTCACCTATGTCTTTCCCCACAAACTTAAGGGCATTTATAAGACCTGCCACAACAACTGCCGCAGTTCCCTGCTGATCATCATGCCAGACAGGTATATCCATTTCTTTTCTGAGTCTTTCCAGTATTTCAAAACACTTGGGTTTTGCAATATCTTCCAGGTTTATGCCACCAAAACATGGTTGAAGCAGTTTTACTGTCCTTATAATCTCTTCTGGGTCCTTTGTATCAAGACAGATTGGAAAAGCATCCACACCTCCCAGATATTTAAATAAAAGAGCTTTGCCTTCCATAACAGGTATTGCTGCTTCCGGCCCTATGTCACCAAGGCCGAGAACCCTTGTCCCATCTGATACTACTGCTACCATATTTGCCTTGTTTGTATGAAGGAAAACCTTTGATTTATCTGCTTTAATATCAAGACATGGCTTTGCTACACCGGGAGTATACCAGATGGCAAAATCATTAAAATCTCGTACGACACATTTGGGGATAATACCTATTTTCCCTCTGTAAAAAGGATGCAATTTCATAGCATCTTTACCGGGTTTTTCTGCTTTTTTAAGTAATTCTTCTTTTGTTAGTTTTTGCATAATTTACACCTGCTTTTTTTAAATTTTTATTTTTGAATATTCTCTAGTGTTACAAGTAATCCTTTTAATTGAATTAATTTTTATATGGTTGAGAAGTGAAAAGATTACATAGATTACTATATATTTATGATAAATTAATCTCACGTTTCACGTCTCACGCATTACACATCACGTATCACGTTCCTCAAGCCACTTCAAAAACTCCACAATTTTCTCTCTGAATAGTACTTCTTTTATTTCCGTCTTTTCTTTTCCTTCCAGTCCTTCAATACATACAGTAGGAATTTTTAATCTGACTCCAGGATATATTCCGATCTTTCTTCCTACTCTTTCTTCTTCTATATCGAATCCAGCTTCTGTAAGAATTAAGGAGAGTTGTGATGTAAATTCGTCACTGGTATTTATATGAAATGGTTTGATTTCTTCTGCATCTTTCGTGAGAATACCTTTTTTAACAAGAGAATTTTTTAAATCTTCTGTACTTTCAGGAACTTCAAAAAATCTAATTTTCTCTTTTGTATGATCTGTGAGAATGCCTTTTAGAGGAGTATCTCCTGCTATATTTAACATAAGATTTTCTATTTCTTTTTCTTTAAAGTTGGATAATTCTTTTATTCCTGAGATTATGGCTTTTGTCTTACTTTTATTTCCTGTTAATTCCAGTATTTTTCCCTGGCCTATATGATTTACGAGATAGTTTCCTATGGTTATAGAAGATAAAACTGTTTTATCAGGATTATCTACATCGTTATAAAGCTTTTCTTCTATATATTCTTCCAGTGGTGTTCCTTTTTCAAGAAATACAGGAGTATGGCAGATTATTTTTCCATAATATTTTCCTTTTAATAATTCTCTGAGATATAAGTGACATATTATATCTTTATGGAAAATTGTTTCAGAGTCTGTCAATAGACCCTCTTTGAGTTTTTCCATAAAATAAAATGACCCCATAAGAGGTGCTATATCATCATTATCTGCACCGAGGAATGTAAATATATAATTAACACTTTTATCTTTAATATTTATAAGTTCTTCAAGAAGTTTTATCATAAAGGCAAGAGTTTTTGCTGTCTCAGGATAGTTATTCCCAAAGTGTGTCTCAGGATTATCATAACTTGTGGATATTAATATAGTTTTCTCTGTTTTTTTTCTTTGAGCCGGCAGAAAAACCATGTAGTTTATATGACCATTTATCAGTAGATGGCCTTTTTTGAGGCTTTCTTCAGGCATTTCCATTAATAAGAGATTTATCTTATATTTTTTTTCTATATCTTTCAGGCATTTTTCTAAAAAAAGCTGACCGAATTTATTAAAATTTTGTTCCAGAAGTTCTCCTGAATATTCAATTATTTCCTCTAGGGTATAGAATTCATCCATAAGATGAAGATTTTCTTTTATTTTACATGCAGTATTAAGATATAAAGAGGTTAATCTTTTAAAGTAAGGATGGTTTCTTATATCATTTTTTAATTTATATTTTACGTAAAGTTCCGGTATAAGGGTATAAACATGTCTTGAATAATCTACCCAGTCCATGCCTTTTGTTTTTAATTTGTATTCTTCCATTGCTTCTTCTGGTAAATCTTCCCAGAGCAAATCTCTGTAACATTTTTCATGGGGATCACAGATAAGCATCCAGAGACTTTCTCTGATTTCAGTTCCTTTTAGTCTTTCAGGATGAATAAGACATCCTATGATAGTTTTGTCCTCATCTACATAACCTGCAAGGGAACAGTTATTTCTGAAAAAATCTTTTGAATAAGTTCTGTCCTGTCCTTCCCTTTTAAATATATAGTCTTCTATTTCTGCATAACTTATAAGGGTTCTTTTACCGAAATATTCTTTAAAAGTCTTTGTATTTTCTTCTACATAATGTTTAAGGAGATTTTTATCTTCTTTACAATCCATACAACACCCGACACAACTTCTTCCTTTAAAGTGGCATAGTGTTACCTTTGATGGTAAGTTCTCTATTTTCAGGTTTTCAAGATTCTGGAGGTTCTTTCTGTAAATTTCCCTGACATAATCTGCTCCGTAAAGGATGGAACCCGTGATAGCAGCCATAAGTTCTTTTAAAATCAATCGGGGATATACAATTCTCATACCGAAACTATCCCAGCGAAGTTTTGTATAGATTTCAATACATTCACCTGTTATAGTATGTTTTTTACCTGTAAAAGGAAAATCTTCATAATAATCATAAAGATTCCTGGAGGAATAACATTTATAAAAAGTCTTTTTATAAAGTGTTTGCAGAAAGGGCAACATTGATTTCTCCAGTGGTAAATTGTATTTTCTTACAAGTTTATAAAGTTCAGTGCATAATTCCGGACAGGAGTCGGTAATATAATAATTCAGACCTTTTGAATTAGTATTTTGAAGGGTTATTATTAGGTCTATTCTTGTTTGGTCAATTATATTCATTAATGCTCTGATATCAGGGTCATCTTTATATTTTATATTTTTATAATTCAGAGGGAAATTATGATCAGTATTTGAACTGCAGTTCTGGATTATATACCATGTATATCCTTCATCTTCTATAAGTTTTTTGTTCGATAAAAGTTCACTGTATAAGTAATTCAATATGAATGTTCCTACCGGATCCTGTGGTTTTGAAATTAAGAGGGCCTTAAGAGGGCCTTTACCTGCTTTGAAACAATATACTGGCTCTCCGGAAAGGGAAAGTCCTATTTGTTTAAACTCTGCTATATCTGTATATTTCTCACTCATCTCAATAAAACTTTTCTTTATATCAGCAGGTGTTTTGAGATGTTTTGAATCTAATAATTTATTTAACAGGTGAGAGTAATCTCTGAATATTTCTAAGGGAATTCACTCCTTATTGGTGAGATGTGAGAAGTGAGAAGTGAAACGATAGTGTAATAGTACTTAACTACGTGTACCATTCTTTTTATTTTTTACTTCTTCTCACTCCTCACTTTTTTACGAATTAAACGTATAATAATGAAATTGAAGAGAATTATAAATCTGTTGAACCCATAAGGGCCAGTCATGAGGGCCATCATCTATGGCAAATTCACAATAAAAACCAAGCTTTTGCAAAAAGTTTGCAAAATTGCGGTTTCCTGCTATAGCTTCCGGTTCTGCAGTGCCCACACCTATTCTAAAACGCATCCCCAGCTCTCTTAAATAGTCCTGTTTGTGGAGAATAAGTTCATAGGTTTCTTCTCCAAATCCTCCACTCAGACAACTTATAGAAGAATAGAGTTCAGGGAAATTAATAGCCATTCTGATTGCCCATCCTGCCCCCAGGGAAAGTCCTTCAATACCACGGTGATTTCTTGAACGTATTACCCTGTATTCATATTCTATATGTCCCAGAAGATCTCTCCCGAGATAAGCAGCAAAGGCATCTCTCATTCCGGGATCCAGAGCAGCATTATCCTTATCAGGCATAACAATTATCATCTCTCCGATTCTTCCGCTGTAAATGAGATCGTCCATATGTTCATGGACTCGTCCTTTTTCACACCATGTTTTTTCATAATCCATTAAGCCAGGAAGCAGGTAAACTGTGGAATACCATTTAGTATTAGCATAGGAATAACTGGGTGGAAGATAAATACAATATCTCATATCTTTCCCTAAACTCGGACAGTAAAAAGATTGATGAAGAACATAAGATTCAGACATTTTCTATACTCCTTTCTTACTTAGAAGAATTTTATCTGCTCATTGTAACAAAATAGTATAAATTATGTCAACACCGTTACTTGGTATGTCAACAGGTAAGTTAGTATCCATCTCACAAGCCTTTCCCTGTCCGGTCTCTTACGCAAAATCTATGATCCTGTTACAATGAAATCTGTTATTACAGAATATACAGTTTTGCATTTATTTAAGTTATAACTTTCTCCTTTGACGGCATATCTTTTGCTCCAGAGATCGACCAGGGACAGGTGTATATATGTTTGAAGTTTTTTGGATACTTTTAATGAATTTCCTTTCATAACAAATTTTTAAAAGAAAAGGATTTATTATATATATTATAGAATTTAGTGAAATTATATTGATTCTCTTTATTTTACTTATAATAATAATTTTTTATTCGTGAATCGTGCATCAAGGAACAATATGTTACTGTTCACTGTTCGCTATTTACTGATTACTCAAGGAGAGTGATGTATAATGGATGAAACCACACAAATACCAGGAATTATTCATATAATTGAAGATAACTATGTTATGCTTAAAATCTGGCAGACTGAACTTGAAAGAGCTGGATATAAAGTTATAGTATCTAATAATAGTCGTCTGGGACTTTCAAAGGCAAAAGAGAAACTGCCCTCTCTTATAATAATTGATTCTGTCCTTCCAGATCTGGACGGATTTGATGTGTGTAGAATGTTGAAATCAGATTCAAAAACTTCCAGTATTCCCATAATATTTATGTCTAATTTTGATAATGCCGATGACCATCAGGCTGCTCTGGATATAGGTGCCAATGCCTATATGATTAAATATAACACTATGCCTGAAAGACTTCTGGAGGTAGTAAAATATTTGATAAAAGAAGGTTATGTGCCTCCCGTAAGATCTACTTCTAAAAAGGCGGCAGAGATTGAGCAAAAAAAAGGAGAATGGCTTGTAAGAGCCGGTATTATAAATCCCAATCAGCTCAGAGAAGCTATGAAAAAAGTTGGCCTTACTGGTATAACCCTGCCTCAGGCTCTTGTTGAAACAAATGCTGTTTCAGGTACCCTGAAAGACCAGGTTATGGAGTTTTTCTACGGTGCTGATTATGTAGATCTTTCTCAGTATCTGCTGGATAAAGATGCTATAAGCCTTGTTTCAGCAGATTTTGCAAGACATTTTTCTGTTATTCCCATGAGACTTGAAGACGATAAGTTAGTGGTAGCTCTTTCAGATCCTATGGATGTAGAGATAGAGGAAGATTTGAGGACCCGCCTTAAGAGGCCCATAAAAATGGTATATGCTCCTGCCGAAGATATTCAGAAAGCAATTGCCATATATTATGGCAGTTCTCTTCCTATGGAAGAAGTTATGGCTGAAATAGAAAGAGATAGAGCTGCAGGTAAGCTGGCAACAGAAGAAGAGGATATAATGGTGGGGACATGTCCTGTTGCCAAGTTGTTAGAGACTTTAATGCATCAGGCTATAGCTATGAGAAGCAGTGACATCCATTTTGAACCGAGAGAAGTGGGTCTCATAGTACGTTTCAGGATTGATGGTGTTCTTCATGATATACAGATTATTCCAAAGGAAGTTATTGCTCCGGTTATTTCCAGATTAAAGATTATTTCAAATTTAGATATAACTGAAAGAAGGAGACCTCAGGACGGCAGAATAGAAATGACAGTGGGAACCAAAAAGATTGATTTTAGAGTCTCTACAGTACCTGTTGCTCTTGGTGAAAAGATAGTCCTTAGAATCCTTGATAAATCAATAGCGTTATATGGCATAGCAGAACTTGGCCTCAGAGCTGTAGATGAGAAAAAATTTCTTTCTATGCTTAATCAGCCTGATGGTATGATACTGGTTACAGGACCTACGGGAAGTGGCAAAACCACCACCCTTTATGCTGCGTTGAATTACCTTAAATCTTCTGAGACAAATATTATAAGTCTTGAAGATCCTGTAGAATTTACAATAGACGGCATAAATCAGATACCGATTAATCCCAAGGTAAATCTTACTTTTGCCACTGCTTTGAGGTCAGTCTTAAGACAGGATCCTGATATAATAATGTTAGGTGAAATAAGGGATTTAGAAACTGCTGAACTGGCTATTCAGGCAGCACTTACAGGACATCTCGTACTTGGCACATTACATACCCGTAATGCTCCCGGTGCTGTTGTAAGGCTTGTAGAGATGGGTATTCCACCATATCTTGTGGCATCAACTCTCATAGGGACAATAGCACAGAGACTGGTTAGAAAAGTCTGTGATAACTGTGCTGAAATATATAAAATATCTCCTGATGCAGATATACCTGTAGATGTGCGGGCAGAACTTATGGGCATTGATCTTATCAAAGGTACAGGATGTGATTTCTGCCGTCTGATGGGCTATCACGGAAGAACCGGTGTTTTTGAATTTATGCCTATAAGTGATAATATAAGGAAAATGATAATAGCCCAGGCTGATATGTTAGCACTTACTGAAGCAGCCCGGAAGGAAGGTATGCTCACATTAAGAGAAGATGCCCTCAGAATTGTTAAAGAAGGGATTACTACCTGGGAAGAAATGGTAAGCGTTATATGACTTCTATTTAGTTTAGAATAGAGAAAAAGAGATTCCGGGAAAAATGCAATATGGTCCGGTTAATTTGTGGAATGTAAGAGGGTTCAGTGCGTGAAAGAGACTGAAATACATGAACCTATATGTGTTCTCCCCAGAGGAGGAGTTATAGCACGGACATCTGCCGGTTTTATACAGGTAGGAGCTACACCTGAAACGATTAAAGATACTATGCTAAGGGAATCAGATGTGCCACAGATATATCTCTTGCCGGAAAGATTATTTTCTTTCGAAAATGGTATTAGCGTGGCTGACTTTGAATTCCCTATTTATTATAATTTTTATCTTAAAAATAGAAAAACCTTTATCTTAGGTACTGAAGAAGATTTAAAAAAAGTAAGTACAGTTATAAGAGAATCCCTTTATGGGCCTTCCAGGATACATCTGGAGATGGATTATATTAAAAAAACCAGAGCTTTCCCCAGGTTAAAGAAAGAGATGATGTATTTTAAGTTTGAACCAAAACTTGGTAGAAATGTTATAATGGATGATATTGTAAGCTTTATTCCTCTGAATAGAGGGGAATTTTTTAATTTTAATGGGCTTCATATTATAAATCTCGAAAAGGAGAATTTTTTAGTAAAAGATGGAGACAGGGAAATATTTCTGCCTAAATCTTTCAGGTTTCCAACAACAAAATTCAGTTCTGCCCTGTCTTCTTCATGTTATTCCCCTCCTGTTTTCGGGATAACTGTTATAGGTTCAAGCCATGGTTTTGATCCTTATGAAAAGACTACCGGTTTCATTATATGGATAAATCGCAAAGGAATTCTTGTAGATCCACCTGTGAATACCACCCGGTGGCTTAAAGAAAATAGAATAAATACAAAATTAATATGTGATTTGATCCTTACACACTGTCATGGTGATCATGACGCAGGAACATTACAGAAGATTTTGGAAGAAAGACGACTTAAACTTCATACAACCAGAACTATTAAAGATAGTTTTATAAAGAAATATTCTATGTTAACAGGAATTCCTCCTGAATTTCTTGAGAAAATGTTTGATTTTAAGCAGGTAATTATTGATAAACCCCATAAAATACTTAATTCTGAATTTATTTTTAAATATTCTTTTCACAGTATACCTACAATCTGGTTTCAAAATTTCTTTCGTGATAAAAGCTTTGTTTATAGTGCAGATATGTTTAATTACCCTCCTGCCATGGAAGAAATCCAAAAGAAGAAGATTATGACTAAAGAAAGGGCAGAAGAATTTCTTAAGTTTCCCTGGCACCATTCCCTTATATTGCATGAGGCAGGAATTCCTCCCATTCATACACCAATAAAATTTTTAGAAGAACTTGATAACAGTATAAAAGAAAGGCTTTATCTGATTCATATAAGCATTAAGAGTGTACCTGAAGGGAAGGGCTTAAAATTAGCCAGGAGTGGTATCGAAAATACTATAAGTTGTCTTGTGTCTGACCTTACCCGGAATTTACTGGAAGAAAAAATGGATATAATTTCCAATACAGAGATCTTTAGGAATCTTGAATTTGAAGAAGTTATACCTCTTATAGAAAAATCCTGGTATGAAGAGTTTAAATCGGGAGAACTTGTTGTAAAATGCGGAGAAGAAGGAGAAAAATTTTATATTATCCATTCAGGTGAAGCCAGCATTGTTATGGATGGAAAAGAGGTTAACACATACAGTACATATGATTATTTCGGAGAAACTTCCATAATATTTAATATACCCAGAACTGCTACAATCTATGCTAAAACTTATTTAAAGGTTCTTGTGATAAATAAAATTGATTTTTTATATCTGATGAAGCATACCGGAATTCTGTATAAAGCAAAAAATCTTTCTATAATAAGAGCTCTCGATTCCTGGGAGCTTTTCAGTGAAACTTTTATTTTTAGATGCTTTTCTCCTACACAAAAAACAGAACTTCAGGCAATAATGGATTACCGGATTATTAAAAAAAACACTCCCTTTATTAAAAAAGGTGAGAAAGCTATAAATGCATATTTAATAAAATCTGGCAAGGTAAAAATCACTGGCCAGAGTTTTACCTGTGAGGCTAAAAGAAGTGATTTTATAGCAAATATATCTTTCTTGCGACGGTATCCATTTTATAATTTTGATGCCCTTGCATTAGATGATGTTGAAGTATTCACCCTGAATATGAAAAAATTTAAGCCTTTCCTTGAGAAAAACCCTGGTATTAAGGTTAAATTGATAAAGTTAAATCCCTTGAATAATATATGAATAAATTCACTTATTTTGATAAATTGGAAAAATTACACAGTTCTCTGGATGAATATCTTCTGCCCCTTTATAAAGACTGCGGAGATTGTATAAACTGCTGTGTGGATATCAGAGATGCTTATCTCTTTGTTCCTATATATGTAGATTATATAAATTATAATTTTGCCGATCTGTATCCTTCTATAAGCTGGGAAGAAGGACTTTCCTTAACCCTCTGTCCTTATTTAGATGTAAGGGAAAAAAAATGCGGTATTTATAAAGCAAGGCCTCTGAGTTGCCGCCTTTATCCTATGATGCTTGAAAGAGGCGAAAATTCTATGTATTACGGATGTATATTTTATAATCTCTATGAAATAGACAATTCAGATATAGAAAGCCTGGTTTCTTATGAGGATAAAAGGCACATAGATTGTATAACCAGAGAGATTTCGAAATTAAATATAACCTATCTTCAGGAATTCAGTTCTGAAAGACTGGAGAAATATAAAAAAGTTTTTTCTCGGAGTATACCAGCAGAAGATGTTTTAACTCTTGCCATCAAGTCTTATAAAAAAGCTCTTACCATAGACCCTTCTGAGAATTCTATCCGCTTCCAGCTTGCCAGTATCTATAAAGAAAGAGGTGAATATGAACTTTCTCTTTCTGAGGTGGAGAAGATACTGAACTTTGATAAGACAGAGGCCAGAGCAAAAATACTAAGGGCTAAAATATATTCTAAATTAGATAGATTGCCTGAAGCCATAGAGGAGTTAAAACAGGTTATAGGTACATATCCTTATATTAACCATGTATATTATCTACTGGGAATGCTTTATCTTCTGGATAGAAAGTATAGTGAAGCCAGAGATATGTTTATGGTTTTATTGAAGTTTAATCCTCTTGCCAGATACAGATATAAGGATCTGATAAGATTTATGACAATGTGTGACTCAGGTTTATAGACAAAAAAGGAGAGGTAAAAAGACCTCTCCCTTTTTTTATCTATTCTGTTATTCTTCAGGAAAATAAATTCTTGCTTCTTTAGCAGGTAGATTTACATGAATTTTACCATTCTTAACAGTCACCTTTTCTCCTGTAAGTCTGTCTATAAGTTTTGTACCATCTTTAATAAGCTGATTTTCAGGTCTTAAAGGTATATCTCTTTCCTGTGTACCATGGGCATTGTTTAAAACCACTATGGCTTCTTCCAGGGGATGATTTCTTCCGTAGGCATAAATCTGATCATCAACCCACATTTCCTGGAAATCTCCATGTTTGAGGGCTTCCGAATTATTCCTTGTGGCACTCAGGGTTTTGAAGTGGGCCAACATATCGGGATCTTTACCCCATTCCATATCTTTTCTGCTTGTAGCAGGCCATCCGACATTTTCCTGTCCCGGAGCCGGAGTGGCATCCATTCCCACTTCTGTTCCATAATAAATAGTAGGTATACGATTTACTGTATAGAGGAAGTCAAGGGCAAGTTTAAGTTTTCTCTTATCTCCGCCGGAAGCGCTTAAGAATCTCTCAGTATCATGATTATCTATAAAACCTCCCATAAGTTCGGGAGACTGATATTTTTTATTACCTTCATCCACTATAGCAGCAAGTTTTCTCATACTTCCGTCATGGGCAAGGACTTCATGGGCTATGAATTTTTCAGGATAGGCAAAAAGGCCATCCATATCGTCTCTCTGATACTGGTTTACTTTATCTACACTTCCGTCAAAACATTCTCCTATAAGATAGAAATCAGGTTTTCCTTTTT
>Ga0302241_1001756_pt1 | contig 14718 bp, 9 predicted proteins | sample AAG_UR_Arg_MG_FD_193532 | JGI IMG/M metagenome (GOLD analysis project Ga0302241, IMG submission 193532) | Enriched activated sludge microbial communities from anaerobic digester in WTTP, New Holstein, Wisconsin, United States - AAG_UR_Arg | ecosystem: Engineered > Bioreactor > Anaerobic >... | reverse complement strand
CGCCGGGTTGGTTTTATATATATAAAGGTAGAGATCCCGCAACCATTGCTGCGGCTTACAACTTTCTAAAAGAAATCTGCCGGTTTGTGTGAGGGGGGTGCGTCACAGCTTATAGAAATCAGATCCGCAGACCCTTTGACGGCGGAACGGCGGACCGTTATAACATTAAAAACCTACATGGCTTGACGTGAGATATCAACAGTTGTATAATTTATTCAAGCGTGCATAAACGCTTGAATAAATTACTTTATTTTTCCTATTACTAACTTCTTAAGGAGGAAACAAAATGGGTAGAAAAGTTCCTATGTGGCAAGTTTTACTCGTCATGCTTGCTATGCTGCTCCTGCTGTTTTACGAGATCGTTAAAGGCAGCGGCGATGCCCACATCGCATTGATCGTGGCAGCCATAATCGGAGCAGGGGTAGCGGTTCTAAACGGGTGGAAGTGGTCCTATCTGGAAAAAGGAATACTGGCAGCCATCGACCGTTCCATGCAGGCAATGCTCATACTTATGGTCGTCGGTCTCATGATCGGGGCCTGGATTTCCGGTGGTGTAGTACCGGCAATGATTTATTACGGACTTATGATTTTAAGCCCCAGCGTTTTTCTTGTTGCGGGCTGCGTACTCTGCTGCATCGTATCCCTGGCCACAGGAAGCTCCTGGACTACAGCGGGAACAATTGGCGTTGCTCTTATCGGTGTAGGCTTCGGCCTCGGGATCAACCCGGCCATGACAGCAGGAGCCATAGTATCCGGAGCATATTTCGGAGACAAAATGTCTCCTCTTTCCGATACAACAAACCTGGCCCCGGCTATTGCAGGCTCCAACCTCTTTGAGCACATAAGACATATGGTTTATACCGTTACACCTTCATTGATTATTGCATTGATCCTTTTTGCCTTCCTTGGGATGGGTCATGCAAGCAAAGACGTAGATATGAGTACTGTGGCAAATCTGATGGCCGGACTGCAGGATGAATTCTATATTTCCCCTATACTCCTCCTGCCTCCTGTCTGCGTTATTCTGATGGTGGTATTCAAAATGCCTGCCTTGCCGGGTCTGATAGGCGGCACGGCTCTCGGAGTAGTGTTCATGAGTGTACAGGGAGTACCTACTACAGATTGGGGCGCAGTCCTCAACTACGGCTATGAATCTGTCAGCGAGATTCCCGAGATCTATGACCTTCTGACAAGGGGCGGCATGCAGAGTATGATGTGGACCATCTCTCTTATTATGTGCGCCATGACCTTCGGCGGCATCATGGATGCTTCGGAACAATTGAGGACTCTGGCGGAAGCTCTGTTGAAAGTCGCAAAGAGCGTCGGTGCTGTTGTAACTGTTACCGTATTATCATGTATCATCATGAACGCGATCGCCTGCGACCAGTACTTAGCCATCATCCTCCCCGGCAGGATGTATAAGGAAGCCTTCGAAGACCACAGGCTAAAACACAAAAATCTGTCCAGGTGCCTGGAGGATGCCGGGACGATGACTTCCAGCCTTTTCCCCTGGAACACCTGCGGTGCGACTATGTCCACCTTCCTGGGCGTTCCAACATTCTCCTATGTGCCTTATGCATTCTTGAACCTGTGCAATCCCATCGTATCCATTTTCTACGGATTCACCGGGATCACTATGCACAAGATGACAGAGGAGGAATACCAAAAAGTGCTTGAACAAAGAGCTGCAGATAAGGAATTGGCGCTGAAATCCTTGCAGGCCTAAAGCTTCGAACGGCTACATAAAAATTTCGGGGACGCAATAGCGTCCCCGTTGTTATTTTAACTAATGTCTTATAGCCTGACAGCCTTGTCGGCAGAAAATAAATAAAGATACATCTCCTCGACGACCGCCCCTTGTATCTGCTCCAGAGCCTGTTTGTACAACTGCAGCTGGGGCCTGTAATTGTCCACGACCCGGTCAATACTTTCTTCATTGCGACCGGCATAGTCTGTTTTGAAATCTATCAGAACATATTTACCGTCCTCGATAAAACAGCAGTCTATGATGCCCTGGATGATGACCTCTTCTCCGTCTTTCTCGTATAAAAGGTTAAAAGCTTTTTCCCGGTATATTTTTTCGGCTTTGCAGAGCCTTTGCCCCAGCAATGACTGAAAAAATCGGTGGATTTTTTGAGGATCAATGTTACTAAGCTCTGCTTCGGTCATAAGCTCCCGGTTCACGAGTTCCTGCATGTATCCCTTTATATATTCGATGCCGCGGGCTGCTCCATGCAATGGTATATGTTCCATTATCCTGTGATAAAGGATACCTTCGGCAGCTTTTTCGGATTTGAGCTTGCCATCCCGGGCCTTAAGCCCTGTGCTTTCCCGCCGGCTCAGCTCAGATACGGAATATTTGGATTTACTGTTAAGCGCAACGTGATAGCCATATTTCCAGTTTAAACGCTCCCGGACTGGACCGCTGATCTCCCCCGTTTCAATAAAACCTCTATCCATATCTTCTTTTAGCCTGATCATCGCACCATGCTGTTTATTTCGAATCAAGCTGAGACTATGTCTGTCATGTATATGAAAACTGATCTCTTTATTGCTCCAAAGGGCTGGGAGCAGAAAGTCAAGATAGGATCTCCCATTTATGAGGTTATTCTCACTTAGGGCCTTTGCGCGCTTAACGGTGTTTTCTATATCTGTCGCTGTGCCAAGCAATACTGATTTATCCATCGCCCTGGTCAACGCCACATAGAGTATGCGTATTTCTTCTGCAGCCGCTTCTTTCGCTAATCTAACATCAATTATATTCTGCAGAAGAGTCCTTCTGCAGCAGCGCCTTCCCTCATCCACCTGTTTTAGTGCAACGCCCAACTCCTTGTGAAAGCTTACGGACTTTCCGCCTTCCCTGTGAAAAGCTCTGCCCAATCCACCCAGCAAAACCATTGGAAATTCAAGCCCCTTGCTCTTATGGACTGTCATGATTTTTACAACATCATCGCTTTCGCCGAGAAGCTTTATGGGAGCCGTTGCAATCTTCCTCTTCTTCACAGCTTCTATGTAGTTTATAAAACCAAAAAGTCCTTTTCCCAAGCTGTTTTCAAAGGTCAAAGCTTTATCCGCCAAGGCCTTGAGATTGGCCTGTCGCTGTGTTGCTCCCGGCAGTGCGCCCACATAGCTGTAATATCCCGTAGACTGCATTAATTTCCATATAAAATCCGTAAGCGGGAGCAGCCTTGCCTGCCTTTTCCATTCCTCAAGCCTATTGAGGACAAGGCCGCATTGCCGGCTCAGGGCTTCGTCTTTTCCTTCTTTATGATAATTCAAGAGAGCATTGAAATAGGATCCTTCCCGGTATTCGCATCTTATCAGAGCAAGGTCATTTATCGAAAAATCGAAAATGGAGGATCGCAATATACTGAGCAGAGGCACATCCTGCTTCTTATTATCGATGGTTTTCAGCAGATTGATGAAAACAGATACCTCCAAAGTATCAAAGTAGCCGTCTCCCGTATCCACATAAGCAGGGATGCCTTCCTGCTCTAAGACTTCCTGATAGATATCCGCCATCCCGGATGCGCTCCTTAGCAGGATCACTATGTCTTTATATGCAAACCTTCTTTCCAGCTTTGCTTTTTCGCAGTAATAGGGTTTCCCTCTGGCTTCCTTAATAATGGACGCGGCAACAAAGGCCTCTGTTTCGGCCTTCTTCATGGCCTTAATCTCTTCATCCAGATCAGCATCTTCGACTTTTTTGCCTTCCAGCAGATGAAATTCCACTTTATATTCCAATGGGCCTTCATAGCTGACCCCTTTATAAAGGGCAGCCTCATCGTCATAATCGATACCGGTTCGTTTTTGATCCATGATACGGCGAAACAGGTGGTTAACCATCCTAAGTATGGGCTCTTTACTGCGAAAATTACGGTTAAGGTCCAGTTTTATTGCCGAGGAGTCGTTGCCTCTTTTAAACAACTCATATTTTTTAATGAATATTTCCGGCTCTGCCAGACGAAATTTATAGATGCTCTGCTTCACATCCCCCACCATAAAGACATTATCGGAACGCTTTATCCTGTCTACGATAGCCTCCTGGACCAGATTGCTGTCCTGATATTCATCTATAAAAATGTACCTGAATTTCTTTCTGTATTCCGAAGAAGCGCTTTCATCCGACAGGATGCTTAAAGCGTGGTGCTCGATATCAGAAAAATCTATAAGCCCTCTGCTTTTTTTTGCCTTGCTGTATAGTCTGTTAAAATCCAAAACGAGATTCTTTAAAATCAGAGCGTCCTCATAAGTACTGTTTATCTCGGAAATATACTCCTCAAGAGTCTTCGCAAAATAACCGGCGGCAAGCTTTTTCAAGCTGTCTTTTGCTTTATATCTAAGAAACGTAATGTCTTCGCGGACCGTCTCGTAGACCTCCTTATCCTCTTTTCCGGCAGAAAATCTCTGAAAGGATGCCATTGCAACAGCCATTGCGCCTTTGTCATAATCTTCTTTAACCTTTTCCCTAATTTCCTCCAACATGCAAAGATCTGATTCCGCCTTAGGTATAAGGCTTTCAAGTCCCAGCCCGGCAACGACCTCCGACACCTGACGGCACATGGCAGCTGTGACAGCAAGCTCATCGTCGATTGATGCCAGAAGCTCTGTATATAAAATGCTGTCCTTGAATCCCTTTATATCCAACGACAAAAAACCGGCTTTTTGCTCCAGCCAGGAAAAAGGATCCGGAAGGCTTTGAATGAAGTTATATGTTTCCGAAATCATAGCCTTGACAGCATCCTCGTTACGGCTGCTGCCGTAAATCCTGATAAAATGCAGAAAGCTTTGATCCTGACTTTGGAAACGCTCCCGAAAGAGCTGCTCCATGGCCTCACTCTGCAGCAATATTCTCTGTGCATCATCGCAGATTTTAAAATTCGGCTCAATTCCGAGGAGGTGAAAATAACGGCGGATCACTTCAAGAGCAAAAGAATGAAAGGTACTGATATGCGCCTTATGTATTTGGCTCATCTGCTCGGGAACAGCGGAAACGATTTTTTCACGCATCTCTGAAGCCGCTGCATTTGTAAAAGTAACCACCAGCATCTCATCAAGAGATACACCGTCTTTAACTATCAGCTGTTTTATTCGTTCCACAAGAACGGCGGTTTTTCCGGACCCGGCGGCAGCGGATACCAACATGCTCTTATCCTTGATTTCAATAGCCTGCTTTTGTTCTTCCGTCCAGTTCATGGCTCCTCCCAAAAAACTACTTGGCTTTGGCTTCTTTTGATTATATCAAAAAATCTCGGGAAGCTATATGCTTTCCCGCCGATTTTTGTTATAATCAAGCACATGCTGCGGAATCGATCATCGCACTATGCGGAGGCGGAAATATGAATACACTGCTGATGATACTGGACGGCTTCGGCAAAAGCACCCAAGGCGGCTGTACCAATGCCATTGCAATGGCAAATAAACCCCACCTGGATCTGCTTTTTTCTTCCTGCCCAAACACCGTTATCGGGGCCTCCGGAACTGCCGTAGGGCTTCCTGACGGCCAGATGGGGAACTCCGAAGTTGGGCATTTAAACATAGGTGCCGGCCGTATCGTATATCAGGAGCTTTCCCGTATTTCAAAAGAGATCGAAGAAGGGGAATTTTACGATAACAGCGAATTGGATACTGCTGTCCGGCACGCCCTTTCCAGGGGGTCCTCTCTTCATATCATGGGCCTCTTATCCGATGGGGGAGTGCACAGCCATCTGTCGCATTTGTTTGCGCTGTTGGAGCTTGCCGGTCGCAAAGGCCTCGATCGGGTTTTTATCCATGCTTTCCTCGACGGAAGGGATGTTCCTCCCCGCAGCGCAAAAACCTATCTTAATCAACTTACTATTTTTATGGAGCAACGTGGCATAGGCAGGATAGCATCTGTCTCCGGCAGATATTATGCCATGGACAGAGACCGCCGCTGGGAGAGGACTAAATCGGCTTATGATGCGCTGACAATGGGCGTCGGCAGATATGCCTCCTCTGCTGAAGATGCGGTAAACATAGCTTATGCTGCAGGGGAAAATGATGAGTTTGTAAAGCCTACGATCATAAAAGACGGAAGTTTTCCAGTTTCTACTGTGGAGGACAACGATTCCGTCATTTTTTTCAATTTCAGACCGGACCGGGCAAGGCAGCTGACTCGCTGCTTCACAGATGACGGATTCAACGGCTTTGAGAGAGACAGACGTCCTTCAGGGCTGTGCTTTGTCTGCATGACTCAATACGATGCGGAAATGCCCAATGTCCTTGTCGCCTATCCGCCCCAGTCGTTGAAAAATACTTTCGGAGAGTATGTTTCCAGTTTGGGATTTCGCCAGCTGCGCATAGCAGAGACGGAAAAATACGCTCACGTAACTTTCTTCTTCAACGGGGGCGTAGAAGCACCCAATAACGGTGAAGACCGGCTGTTGATCCCATCGCCGAAGGTAGCAACCTATGATCTCAAACCCGAAATGAGTGCTTATGAAGTCACGGACCGGGTCGTTTCGCTGATAGACGAGAGGAAATACGATTTTATCATCCTGAATTTCGCAAACCCGGACATGGTCGGACACACAGGTAATGTGGCCGCCGCAGTTTCTGCCATAGAAGCCCTTGATATTTGCGTTGATAGAATAATCAGAGCTTTGAAACGTTCGGAAGGTCAGCTGATATTGACATCGGACCATGGCAATGCCGATTGCATGTGCAATGCCGACGGCTCAATCGTCACGGCTCACTCTATTAACCCCGTGCCATTTCTTGTTATGACAAATCGTTCGCTGGTATTAAAAGAGGGCGGGATCCTTGCGGACGTGGTTCCCACCCTTCTTGATCTTGCAGGCATTGAAAAGCCGGTAGAGATGACTGGTCACAGCCTTATTGAGTGGCAGCAGGCCCTTTAGTTCTCGACCCCAACCCTTGCCATGACTCCCGCATTGTAATAGTGCTTTATCTCCATCATCTCCGTCACAAGATCAGCCCGTTCAATGATCTCCGCCGGTGCGTACCTGCCCGTCAGAATAACTTCTGTATTCTCCGGTTTCAAATCCAATACTGCAAGCACATCTTCTATTTCCAGCATGCCGAAATACAGTGTTGTATTGATTTCATCGAACACCACCATATCGTACTCTCCCGAAGTCAGTACTTCCTTCATCCTCTCAAGCCCCTTCTTTGCGTTTTGGATGTCCAAAGGAGAAGGTTCACCCCGGATGAAAGAAGGAGTGCCAAACTGCTCCATCTTTAGTTTCTCAAAATAATCCGCTGCTTTCAGCTCACTGTAATCCTGTCCCTTCATGAATTGACCGAAGAACACTCGATTTCCAGCACAAAGACTTCTGAGTGTAATACCCAGTGCCGCTGTAGTCTTGCCTTTCCCGTTTCCTGTGTAAACCTGAATGTACCCCTTCTCGATCCCCATAATACTGCCTCCTTCGCTCGTTGCTATTATATAGATAAAACCCATCGGGCAGCGGAAAAGCCTGCTGTCCAGCCGGAGCTCCAGGCCCACTGCAAGTTCCATCCTCCGCATTTTCCGTCTATATCAAGAACCTCTCCCGCAAAAAACAAACCTCTCACCAGCTTTGATTCCAGGGTGGTCCCCGCGACCTCTTCGCTCTTTATCCCTCCGGCTGTTACCTGCGCCTCGACCCATCCCTTAGTGCCCCTAACGGCTACCTCCCTGCATTTCAAAAGCTTTGACAGCAGATGAAGCCTGTCCTCCCCGACCGCCGATGCGGTTGAGCCGGCAGGGATGCCTGAAAGCTCAATATATACCGGGACCAGCTTATCATTAAGCATTCCTTTGATCAGGCTTTCCGCAGACCTGTCGGACAGCCTCTTTTTTCTAACCATTAGCAGTTTCAGCAATTCTTCCCCGGAATATCCGGGGAACAAGTCCATTTGTATTGAAAACCCTGCGGGTACTTCCGAAAGATACCGGCTGAGATCAAATACGCAAATCCCTGAAAGGCCGTCTTCCGTGAACTGGATCTCGCCCTCTTCACGCATGATAATCTTTTCTTCCTTCACCAGGCTTACGGCGCCTTTAACCCTGACTCCCTTGAGCCGGGCTGCAAAGCTGTCGTCAGTAATGACCCTGACCAGAGCCGGAATGGGACGGCGCAGAGTATGTCCGAAGCTTTTTGCAAAGCCGTATCCGTCTCCGGTGGAGCCATATTTGTGTCCTGCCTTGCCCCCTGTCGCAATGATCAGACTTTGAGCCTGTACGAATCCGCCGGCAAGGATGATGTCGAACAGCTCTCCTTTCTTTTTTACCGCAGTTACCTCTGAGTCAAGCCTTATATCGACCCGGTTAGACCGGATTTCATCCTTGAACGCCTCAGTGATACAGGCAGCCTGCTCGGAATAGGGATAAATTCTGCCGCTGCTTTCCTCTCTTGCCAAGACCCCTAATTCGCCAAACAGAGCAATTGTTTCGGCCGGATCCAGATGATCGAAAGCATGCCGAACCATAGAAATATCGCTGCCTCCATAATCCTCCCATTTGCATAGGCGATTGGAAAAATTGCATCTTCCATTTCCCGTTGCTGATATTTTCTTGCCCAGTAGGGAATTTTTTTCAAGTAGAAGGACACTTCCTGAAGGCAATAACCGGGAAGCGGATAGAGCAGCCATCATGCCTGATGCCCCTCCGCCTATAACCGCTACCTTATATGCCTGTGCTTGCATCAATGTTCCCTTCTTTTATCTTTTTACAATCCGTCGCAGCAGATTCATCAGCCCGATAACTTCTTAAGAGTACACCGCCAATAACAGTGTTAGCCCCTGAGAGAATGAAAATACCTCCTGTCACAGCTACCAGGCTCAATCCTGCAAGCAGAGGATTAAATAGACAGTATACCCCTAAAACCAAGCTGAGGATACCTCCGCCCAATTCCCAGTTACAGCCTCGAACCTTATTCTTGCGCAACTCTGTAAAAGCGGTAATGCGGAGCACTCCCGTGAACTGTGACCACAATCCGAAGAAGATCACTATCATCCCGTCGGTAAGAATCATATTCGACAGTACGACTACCGATAATACTAAAGTTATGAGACCTTCAGCAAACAGCGCTGGAGCATGCGGCGCTGTTTTGCGGAAGACTATAAAGGCAAGCATATTGCATAAACCGCATACCAACATTGAGATGCCCAGTGGAAAGGCAAATGCTATAAAAGGAGCTCCCGGATTGGCAAAGTACCAAATACCCGTACCGGCCAGGAGTATACCTGCACATATAACTACGATTCGCATGAAGGCTACCTCTTTTCTGTTGCTTCGCTAAATCAGTTAAATAAAAGCCCCGGGGCAGTTTGTAAATCAGCTTTTATTATATAATTACAGCCCACCATCGTCAACCGGAGGAATCGCCTGTTTTTAGATGCGAATTTTAATCATTTCAGTTTTCATTGATGAGTGCAGATTTAGCAGGATGCGGACTTGATTGAAAATCTGAAATGCTTCGAAAAAGCAACGGAAATCAGAGAAAAGGCTGTGTTCTGTTGCCTTTGAGTTTCCTGTCAGAATTTAGGCTCTGTTTCAGCTGTTTAGTAAGAGCGATTACAAATGGGACATTTTGATTAGTTATCGACAACGGAGTAATTGCCTGATGCCGGAGACCGCTGCCCTGATTTTATTCACTGAAAGAATAGCATAAATCGAAAATATCCTGTATAATCATATTACATTAGTCAATAGCACAATGATTCGGAGGGGGAAAAACTTGACGAAGAACGTAATGGTCTGTGTAACGCAGCAAAAGACCTGCGACCGTCTTATTCGATATGGTCATCAGCTGTTAGGCGAGAGTAAAGGCGAACTGTTCATCATCCATGTAGCCCACTATCAGTTTAAATTCTTAGGCAGTTCAAAAGAAGGAGAAGCCTTGGAATACCTGTATGAAAAAGCTATGGAATACGGCGCCCAGCTTACCGTAGTCCGTTCAAACGATGTAGAGGATACACTGGTCGACCTGGTTAAAAAATATAAAATAACTCATATCATCCTCGGAGAATCCGGCGAGGCGGCGGAAAGCAGCAATGTCGTGCAACAGCTTACAAACCGTGTGGAAAAACAGGCACAGGTCATTGTCATCCCTTCCGGCGATTTACATTAAATAGACAGTATGTCGCACAAATCCATAATGGTTCCATTCCAGACACGCTTCATATCCAATGCTTTATCAAGGTCCATATCGATGATACTGCCGCCCTTGATACCGACAGCTTTGCTTCGGTTGCCGGAAAGAAGAAGCTCAATGGCCCGATACCCCATGAGGCTGGCCAATATGCGATCCCTTGCCGTAGGGGAGCCTCCTCTTTGGGTATATCCTAAGACTACTGCCTTTGTTTCCAATCCGGTCCTCTGCTCTATGATTTTTGCCAGCTCCGCAGTGCCAAGTTCTGCTCCCTCAGCCCGAATGATCAGGCTGTGAAGCTTTCCCCTGTTTTTCCCCTGTATGATTTTTCTGCACATGGCATTTAAATCCGTCTCTTTTTCCGGTATAAGAATGTATTCAGCGCCTCCCGCCAGCCCTGCATAAAGAGCTATGTCTCCGCAATTTCGCCCCATTACTTCCACTACGGTGCACCGCCCGTGTGAGGAAGAAGTATCCCGGATATTGCTTATAGCTGAAAGGACCGTATTTACGGCTGTATCAAAACCAATGCTGCATTCGGTATAGGCCAGATCGTTGTCGATAGTCCCGGGAAGCCCCATAACACTTATCCCTGCATGGGACAATTCCCTCCCCCCTGTCAAAGAACCGTCTCCACCTATTACCACAAGCCCGCCGATTTCAAAGTTCTCAAGCATATCCAAAGCCCTTTTGAAGCCTGCAGGCTCCATAAATTCCTGACTTCTGGCAGTTCGCAGCACTGTGCCTCCCCGTTGTATGATATCCGAAACGGAGGATACTTCCATTTCTGCTATGTCACCCTCCAAAAGTCCTTCGTAACCCCGTCTGATCCCGTATACTTTGACCTTGTTGTACACAGCTCCCCTTACTACTGCTCTGATTGCCGCATTCATACCCGGTGCGTCACCGCCGCTTGTCAATACTCCTATTGTCCTCATTTTCAGATCTCCTCGTATAAATAGTGGTGGCCTTTATTCTATCTGATGTTTTCCCGGCCGATAAAGACCTCCAGTTCTTGAAAAAAATCTTCGGAAGAGTCTACCCACAGTTTTGTGTCGGCTCTGAAGCATTTACCGGTTTTTGCCCCATAGATAAGAACGGGACGATCTCCGGGGTAGCGGCACAAAATATCTTTGATATCGTGTAAAGCGGCTTCTTCATCCATGATAGCCGGGATCCTGAGCTTTATGGGTTCTTGCTTCGTCGCCCTGCGGAACTCCTCGATGGTGAAGATTTTATCCGCAAGGATTTTGGGAGCCTCCTCTTCTTTGCAGTTCACTACTCCTTTTATAACAACTATTTTGTCCTCCGAAAGAAGCTCTTTATATCTTTCAAAGATATTGGGGAACACCACTGCTTCTATTGTCCCGAACAGGTCCTCCACCTGAATAAAGGCCATCATGTTATTCTTCCTTGTGACCAGGGTCCTTTTACCGGTTATGATGCCTGCCATGGTCACCGTCATACCATCTTTACTCAAGTCACCTTCCTCGCTGTGGGTAAGCTCCTCCGTGGTGGTGGTCTTGAGGGCCTTGATCTCCTCCGCATAGGCGTCCAGGGGGTGACCCGTTACATAAACTCCGAGCATCTCTTTTTCCATAGCTATTAGCAGCTGGTGAGAAAAGTTTTCGATTTTCGGCAGCGAATCCATATAACTGCACCGGCGCATTATATCATCGTTTTGTTCAAACATAGAAAGCTGTCCGGCAATGGTGCGCCGGCTGTCACTCTGAGCCGCCTCTATGAGGCCTTCGTAAACGGCCATGAGCTGGGCCCTGTTTTCATTGATACTGTCAAAGGCTCCTGCCTTGATCAGGCTTTCCAGGGCTTTTTTGTTTACTTCCTTGATATCTATTTGCTGAATAAACTCGAATATATCCTTAGGCGGTTTTTTTTCACGCATACGCGTTATTGCTTCGACCACACCTTCCCCGACATTTTTCACTCCCAGAAGCCCGAAGCGGATCTTCCCGCCGCTGACTTTAAACTTCTTTTCGCTTTCGAGGATGTCTGGTGGCAGCACTTCGATCTTCATTTCTTTACAGTTCTGGATATACCGGGCTATCTGGGCGGCGTCTCCTATGACGCTGCTCATCAAAGCAGCCATAAACTCCACCGGATAATGGGTCTTGAGATAGGCTGTCTGATAGGCCAGCACAGCATAGGCCGCCCCGTGAGATTTATTGAAGGCATACTCAGCGAAGCTTTCCATCTGGCTGAATATGGCCTCTGCCGCTCTTTCGGAAATACCGTTCCTGATGCAACCTTTGATTTCAGGCCTCCCTTTATCGTCATCCTTTCCATAGATGAAATACTGTTTTTCCTTTTCCATTACGTCCCGCTTTTTTTTGCTCATAGCTCTGCGTACGAGATCACTGCGCCCGTAAGTATAGCCGGCAAGGTCACGAACGATCTGCATTACCTGCTCCTGGTATACCATACAGCCGTAGGTAACTGAAAGAATAGGTTCCAGGCTTTTGTGTATGTACCGTATGCCTCCGGGATTTTTTTTATTCTCTATGTAATCCGGTATGGAAGCCATGGGTCCGGGACGAAAGAGTGAAATACCGGCAACGATATCTTCAAAACAGTCGGGCCGAAGGTTCATCATAAACTGGCGCATGCCGGAGCTTTCCAGTTGGAAAACTCCAAGTGTGTTTCCGCTGCTGATAAGCTCATACACCGCTGGATCGTCATATTCCATATCCGAAAAATCTATTTTTATGCCGTGATCGGCATCTATCATTTCCAGCGCATCACGAATGACTGTCAAATTTCTCAAGCCGAGAAAATCCATTTTTAATAGTCCCAGCTCCTCAATTGTCCCCATAGTAAACTGGGTAGCAATGCCTTTTTCCGCTAAATACAAAGGGACATACTCTACAATGTCCTTCTTCGTGATCACCACTCCCGCAGCATGAGTCGAAGCATGGCGGGACTTTCCCTCCATCGCTCTTGCCGTATCGATAAGCATTCGTATCTGTCTGTTGCTTTCATACTCATCTCTCAGCTCTGCGCTCGCGGCAAGAGCTTTATCTATGGTCATTTTTAAATCAAAAGGGATTTTCTTTGCGATGGCATCGACCTCTGCATAGCTCATATTCATTGCGCGGCCGACGTCCCGTACTGCCTGCTTTGCTTTCATGGTCCCAAAGGTTATTATCTGTGCCACCTTGTCCGCACCGTACTTTTCTACAACATAATCAATGACCTCACCCCGGCGTTCAAAGCAGAAATCGATGTCTATATCCGGCATGCTTATTCTTTCGGGGTTTAAAAACCGTTCAAAAATCAAACCGTACTTTATCGGATCGATATCGGTTATGTGAAGGCAGTATGCCGCTATGCTGCCGGCGGCTGAGCCCCTGCCCGGGCCCACCATGATCCCTTTTTTACGGGCAAAGTTTATAAAATCCCAGACTATCAGAAAGTATTCCACATAACCCATGGATTCTATGATGCCAAGCTCGTATTCAAGCCGCTGCCGGAGTTCCGGACCGGGAGATTTATAACGTTCCTTGATCCCCGCTTCGCAGAGTTCCCGAAGGAAGCTTTTGTTGTCTATGCCATCCGGCCCTTTAAATTCAGGAAGGTGGATCTCCCCAAAGCGAAAATCCACATTACAGGCATCGGCAATTCGTTCAGTGTTTTCAATGGCTTCAGGAGTATCGGCAAAGAGCCTCTCCATTTCTTCTTCGGATTTTAAGTAAAACTGATCATTGGGGAACCTCATCCTGTCCTGATCCTCCACATTTTTTGCAGTTTGGATACAAAGGAGGATGTCATGAGCCGCAGCATCTTTCCTATTTACATAATGTACGTCATTAGTGGCTACTAAGGGGATATCGGTTTCCCGGCGGAGCTGCTTCATATAAGGCAGGATCTTATACTCTTCTTCCAATCCCTGATTTTGCAGCTCTAAATAGAAATTTCCCCGGCCAAATATATCAAGGAGTTCAAGAGCCTCCTTTTTAGCGCCTGCATAGTCGTCATTTAAGAGTTTCGCCTGGATATCGCCCGCCAGGCAGGCCGAAAGGGCAATGATTCCGGCGCTGTATTTACTTAGCAGTTTCTTGTCGACTCTCGGTTTATAATAAAACCCTTCAGTAAAACCGGCAGACACTATCTTCATTAAATTCTGGTAGCCCTGCCAATCCTTGGCGAGCAGCACCAAATGTCCCTGGTGCTTATCTTTCTCAGGGTCTTTGTCCGCCATGGTCCTGGCCGCCGTGTAGACTTCGCAGCCTATGATCGGTTTGACACCTTGCCTTTTTGCTTCTTTATAAAAATCCACCACGCCGAACATAACACCGTGGTCAGTTATGGCCAGGGAGTCCATGCCCAGTTCTTTTGCTCTTGCTACCAGCGATTTTATATCCGCTGCGCCGTCCAAAAGGCTGTATTCCGTATGAGTGTGCAAATGAGTAAAACCCATCTATTTTACCTCAACAAAGTATCTTTTGAAACAATTTTATAACATCATAGGATTCATTTCAATCCGGCCTTTTTTTAATATGGTAACTCGCTATCGCTTTTTGCGGGGATCCGGATCCTGCAGTAACGGATGGGCTTTCCTAAAAGGCGGAAGCGGTCTTCATAC
>Ga0302241_1001740_pt1 | contig 14810 bp, 4 predicted proteins | sample AAG_UR_Arg_MG_FD_193532 | JGI IMG/M metagenome (GOLD analysis project Ga0302241, IMG submission 193532) | Enriched activated sludge microbial communities from anaerobic digester in WTTP, New Holstein, Wisconsin, United States - AAG_UR_Arg | ecosystem: Engineered > Bioreactor > Anaerobic >... | reverse complement strand
TCAAATTCCCCCTAAAGTTATTTCTATTCAAAAATTTGAAAACCACGTGTCTACGTCTATTTTATAATACGAATCCCCCTGGTTTTACGCCATTACTTAACTTCAGGTTGTCAAACTTCCGTAAATCTTATCCCCCCTGGTAAGTGCCAGAACATCTTTCATTTTCGGGAAAATCTGGCCTTTTCTGAGGGTTGCAATTTCATCAACATTGCCATTAGCAAACATATTTGCAGCCTGTAAGCTTAACTCTATCTGATCCGATGACTTTACAGAACCTTCCTGTAAATTTCCCGAGAAATAATTCCTTCTGGCACCTTCTCTGTAAACCAGTTTTAATTCTGTATACATCTTCCTTCTCAGTGCTGCACAGGAAGGACACAGGACTATATCAACACCTACTTTAGTCTGACACATCTGGCAGAGTCTCATAAGCTGTAGTTTGCTGTCAGAGTAAATTTCTGTGGGGACTGTACTTACATATTTTGTTTTATCCCAGGACATGATCTGTTCAAGTTCTATATTACTTATCTTATTCTGTTTCTTTCTATCTTTAATATCTTCTTCTGTTATAAATATTGCCTTATTATATATAGAAAATTTATCTACAAGATTTATCTTATCAAGTCTGGCCTGAAGTTGCTGTAAATTATTAACCTGAACACTATTCCCTCTGAGTAATTCCAGAGACTTTAAAGAGGTTCCCGTACGTTCTCTCACAAGCTGGAGAAAATTCTTTTGAACTACAGGTTTCCTCTCAAGAGACTTAAAGGCTCCTTTTGTAACAGATAAAAGTTTAATATGCAATAATTCTCTTGATGCGACAGGTTTACTCTTCAAGGACTGAAATATTTTTTCACTAAAACTTTTGCTATGAAATGCCTTTATTGCATCTGTTCTATTTGATACAGTCTGTTCTTTAAGAAAATCAAATTCTTTTGCTACAGTTACTTTTTGAGCTACTCGGATAATATCTCTAACTGTATTACTCTGCAATGCTTCAAAGGTTTTTGCAGTTTTTTGTCCTGCAGTTTCCTTTAATGTCCTCATATCTACCTTTGGAAGACTATCCAACTGGCTTGTAAAATTATTAAATGCTCTCACGGAATTCGATTTACGGCTTATTGATTCTATAAAACTCTGTTTATCAGAGACATTCTGTTTTTTAAGTGTTTCAAAGGTTTTAGTCGTATTATCTCCCTGGCGAAGTTTTTCTGTTCTTAATAAAATCTCTTTTTTACTCGATTCATAATCTTTATAATCAGTGACACGATCCTTTGGAATTCCTATAAGAGAAGGTTTTTCGGGAAGTTCACCTGTTTTTGTCCAGCTGATAGATTTCTTATCTTTCTGAACTTCTTTCTGAGATTCACTCTTATGCATATCAGTCTGAAGGACATCTCCCTTTTTACTTTCAGGCGTTAAAGTGCTTATTTTATCGGAAGTAGATGAAGTTACAGGTTTAACAGTCATACTTTCAGACTGAGATTGCTTCTGTCCCGTCTGTACCTGCTGCTGTACTGTCTGAACTTCTTTCTGTACGGTCTGAGACTGCTGCTGAACGGACTGGAACCGGCTAGTAGTCTTTACCTGTTCCTGACCGGTCTGCTGACCTGTCTGTACCTGCTGCTGCACTGTCTGAACTTCTTTCTGTACGGTCTGAGACTGCTGCTGGTTTGATTGAACCTGCTGTCCGGTCTGTATCTGAGTGGACTTTATCTGTTGCTGGACAGTGCCTGTCTGTACCTGCTGCTGCACTGTCTGAACTTCTTTCTGTACGGTCTGAGACTGCTGCTGAACGGACTGGAACCGGCTAGTAGTCTTTACCTGTTCCTGACCGGTCTGCTGACCTGTCTGTACCTGTTGTTTTAAAGATTGCTGTTTCTGATTGGACTCAATCCATTGCTGACCTGTCTGTACCTGCTGCTGCACTGTCTGAACTTCTTTCTGTACGGTCTGAGACTGCTGCTGAACGGACTGGAACCGGCTAGTAGTCTTTACCTGTTCCTGACCGGTCTGCTGACCTGTCTGTACCTGCTGTTTTAAAGATTGCTGTTTCTGATTGGACTCAATCCATTGCTGATCGCTCTGTATTACCTGTGCAGTTTCCTTCTGTTGTTTCGGACTTTGAAGAGAAGAAGTCTTTTCTCCCTGCTGTTGCGTACTTTGTTTTTGTTCCCGAACTCCCTGTTGAGAAGATGCTTCTGTTTTAACCCCTGATTCCCGGGATGTTTTCGAAGAAGTTCTCTCTTCTCTGGACATAGCAGTCGTTTTTTCTTCTTTCGTCATTCCCGCAGTCTTCTCTTCTTTCGTCATACCGGTGGTATTCTCTTCTTTCGTCATACCGGTGGTCTTCTCTTCTTTTGTTATACCGGCAGTCTTTTCTTCTTTCATCATTCCCACAATCTTTTCTTCTTTCGTCATTCCCGCAGTCTTCTCTTCTTTCGTCATTCCCGTAGTCTTTTCTTCTTTTGTTATACCGGCAGTCTTTTCTTCTTTTGTTATACCGACAGTCTTTTCTTCTTTCGTCATTCCCGTAGTCTTCTCTTCTTTCGTCATTCCCGTAGTCTTCTCTTCTTTTGTCATGCCGGTTGTTTTTTCTTCTTTTGTCATGCCGGTTGTTTTTTCTTCTTTTGTCATGCCGGTTGTTTTTTCTTCTTTTGTCATACCCACAGTCTTTTCTTCTTTCGTCATACCGGCAGTCTTTTCTTCTTTTGTTATACCGACTGTCTTTTCTTCTTTTGTCATTCCCGCAGTCTTTTCTTCTTTCGTCATTCCCAGTGTCTTTTCTTCTTTTGTCATGCCGGTGGTCTTTTCTTCTTTCGTCATTCCCTCAGTCTTCTCTTCTTTCGTCATACCGGTGGTCTTCTCTTCTTTCGTCATACCGGTGGTCTTCTCTTCTTTTGTTATACCGGCAGTCTTTTCTTCTTTTGTCATACCGGCAGTCTTTTCTTCTTTTGTTATACCGGCAGTCTTTTCTTCTTTTGTTATACCGGCAGTCTTTTCTTCTTTCGTCATTCCCACAATCTTTTCTTCTTTTGTTATTCCCGCAGTCTTCTCTTCTTTCGTCATTCCCGTAGTCTTCTCTTCTTTTGTTATACCGGCTGTTTTTTCTTCTTTTGTCATTCCCACGGTCTTTTCTTCTTTTGTCATTCCCACGGTCTTTTCTTCTTTTGTCATTCCCACGGTCTTTTCTTCTTTTGTCATTCCCACGGTCTTTTCTTCTTTCGTCATTCCCAGTGTCTTTTCTTCTTTTGTCATACCGGCTGTCTTCTCTTCTTTCGTCATTTCCAGTGTCTTTTCTTCTTTTGTCATTCCTTCAACTTTCTCTTCTCTGGTCATACCAACAGATTTTTCTTCAAGGGTCAAACCGGCTGTCTTCTCTTCTTTTGTCATTCCTTCAATTTTTTCTTCTTTTGTAAGGCCTGCAGATTTTTCTTCAAGGGTCAAACCGGCTGTCTTCTCTTCTTTTGTAAGGCCTGCAGATTTCTCTTCAGGAGTCAGACCGGCTGTCTTCTCTTCTTTTGTAAGGCCTGCAGATTTCTCTTCAGGAGTTAAACCGACAGATTCCTCTTCTTTCGTAAGGCCGCCGCTAATCTCTTCAGATGTTACAATTATGGATTTATCTTCTTTAGCAGTATTTTTTTCTTCTTCAGGAACAGAAATAATTCCTTCCTCTTTAACCATAACAGCTTGTTTCTTTTCACTACCTGCTTCCTGAATAAAATCTTTTGAAAATGTCTGTGACTGAGTTGGAGACAAAAATTTATTACTTCCACTCGGATTTTCCTGAACTGATACCTGTCCACCTGATGTTAAATCCTGTGGTTGTGTTATATTAGAGTAACTATGTTGAGCAGGGCTGGTATATGATGAAAAACCCCCTGTTTGTTCTCCTGCACCAGCATAGGGGCTCTGCCGGGTAGATACAACAGGATTTGCCCCTGTTTCTCCAGTAAGACTGCTGCCTCCTGCAGTCTGCACAGTGTTCACTATCTTATTAGAATCTCCACCGAATAGTCCACCTCCACCTGAAGGTGCAGACATGGCAGGAGAGCCATTTGATGAACCGGCAGTTTCCCCCATATTCTGCCATCCACCTGATATACTTGCATAAGGATTCCAATAATCTTTTCCTGTACCTGTAACCTCTTCTACATTTTTCTCACCCGGTTTCTTTTCGTCCCATTCTTTAAATATATCATCTACTGTTACCTTCTTATTCTGCATCAAAAGACTGTTTCCAGCAGCAATTAATTGTTTCCTTTCCGAAGATTCTGCTTCATGTGCTGCTTTTACATTGGTATAAATTTCCGGACGTCCAGTAATTTTAGAACATACAAAGGCAAATACCTCTTGCGTCTTATTTACAACTTTATTTATCAGGGAATTCTCTTGTCTTCTGGCTGCCTCACTTCCCTCCAATACACCATCTTTTAAATTACCTTTTTGTTCAAAATCTTTTAATTCCTTAAAGAGTGCCGGATCTTTAAGTTCTAGCTTTTTTTGTTCCTCATCCCCACCATAGTACATTCTTAAACCTTCGGAAAAATATTCTTCTGTACTTTGAGAAGCTATTATACTCAGTGATTTTCCGCCGTTTTTTTTATATAACTCTTCTAACTTACTTTGCTCTTCAGGACTTAAATTCTTCCATAGCATATGACCTGCCTCATGAGTTATGAGCCCACTCATAGGTTCCCTGGAAAGAACTATTCTGTTTTCCTGAAAGAAAGCTTTAGCATTGGGGTCTCCTCCCATTTCTCCTATATTTCCTAAAAGTATAGTCCCATTTGCTCCACCACTTTCCTTTTTAGTGGCAGCATTTTGTAAATCTACAAGAGAATAATTGGAAAGTTCTTTTGTGATATTAATCTGTCTGGCCTTATTTTCAATAGGATCTAAGGAAGGATCTCCCACAAACATATTATCTATGAGTTCGGCTTTTTTCTGTTCTCCCCCACTCAGGGTTTCAGATGACTTAAGTCCCACTCCATAAGAATCTTCCAGTTCTTCTACTTTCTGTCTGCTCTTTATAAAGTCATTCTGTATATCTTTATATTCATCATTAAATTCATAATATTCTTTCATACGTGTATCAAGATCTTTAGTCAGTTTATCCAGTTCTGCTTCAATTTGCTTATATTCTTTCGAATCTTTCTCTAATGTGGCCTTTTTAGCATTCAGTTCATCCCTGGATGTCAGGATATTTTGCACGTAAGCTGCATAATCTTTATCTTCTACCACTTTTCTATTATTCCATTCAAGAACCTGTGTACCATAGTTATCTCTCTCATCTTCCATAGACTTAAGATTATCTTGCTGATCCTGAGGTAAAAGAGATATGGATTTTTCTCTAAAAGCTTCAGCCTGATTTAATGAATCAGTACGGCTTGTCTCAAGGTTACTCTTCTCTATCTTTAATCTTTCTATTTCATCAATTACTGATTCATCTACAGGACCTCCTGCCTGTTCCTGACTGAGCTTGAGGGCTTCCTTATCTGCCAGCTCGACATTTACCCTGCCAAGTTTTGCTTCGATACATACCGCATCGTTAAAATGTTCATTTGCCTGATCATTATACAATTTACAGGCTTTATCCTTGACTTCCTGTGATGCCTGTGATGGATCTACAGGACTTCCGTGGGAAGCACTTTTTATAATTTCACCATTTTCTCTGAGAAGGTTAAGATCGTCTATCGTAATAAATTTATCAGTAGCTATCTTTTTTCTGGCCTCTATATCTTCAACAGTCTTTTCCACACTATTTATCCCGGCAGAAAGATCTCCAATATACATACGATCTGCCATATCATATTTTTTTCTTTCCTCTTCAGAAAGTCCAGATGGTGGATCTTCAGGCTCTATTCCTAACTGTCTTTTAAGAAGGGTATTATTTCTTCTCTCAGATATGAATTTTTCTTCTTTCTGTTGTATATTTGTCTCGATTTGATCACGTTTTTCTTTAATATCCTGACGTTCTCCTTCTTTCTTATCACATAGCTCATTAACCTTATTTTTTGCTTCCTCCTTACTCTTTGTACCATCAATTCCATAAGTGTCAAATAATTTCTGAACTCTATTATGTTCTTCCTCGAGAACCTTTATCTCTTCTAATTTTGTCTTATAGTCCTGACTGTCCTCTCCTGATTTTTGCTTAATATTTTCCCGTTCTTTATAAAGTGTATCTAGGGTATTGTTGTATTCATAAAAGTTATCTATATCTTCTTTTTTCAATTGCGTGAGATTCCTGAGATCTTTATTAATACTTTCTATTTTTTGTGTATACTCTTCAAGTTTTGGCTTACCTTTTTCAGGATCATTATATATTGAAAGCAATTCTTCCCTGGATTTCTTAAGATTATCATCTGATTTCTTAAGCTCTTCTCTCTGATTCTCCGGTAAACTATCCACCATCTTTTGATAATCTTTGTCTGCTTGTTCCAGGGCTGCCTTATATTCATCCTGAGGGCCAGTAGCTTTTTTCTTTAAATCCTCTATCTTTTCATCAAGAGTTTCTCCTTCTTTCAGGGAAAGATTAAGCTTGTTCTTTTGCTGCTCTAATGTCTTAATCTTCTCCGTATTCCCTTCAGATTCTGCTTTTTTAATATCCTCATCAAGTGTTTTAAATTGTTTCCATTGCTCCAGTTCAGTCTTTGCTTTTTCCATATCATCTTTTTTACTATCCAGCACTTCTTTTTTCTTAACTGCATCATTAAAGCTATTATTATAGTCCTCTATGCCTTTATTTTGTACTTTCTCGGGTTTTACTGAAGAACTATCAGATAAGCTCCGGGCAGGCCGATTTTTTTGAACCTCTTTATTCTCATTCTCCTTCGTCTTTGTATCTTTCTTTTTTATATCATTACTGAAACGTCTCTCATAATCTTTAGAAGCTTTTTGAGAAACTTTTAAATCTTCCAGTGGCAACTTCTCTGGAACTGCTGCCCTTGTTCTGACATGGTCTGCTTCATGATTGGCCTCTGAGGCCTGCTGTATTTTCTGCGGAGTGCTCTGTAATGTTCGAGACGGTGTCATATCAGTAGCTTCAGTCTTTAATTTGTCCTGTTCTCTGGACGATTTGAATGGAATAGGAGGAAGTTTCGGATCAAGAGTGGAAGCCCGGCGAGAAAAGACATTGCTTGAAGTCTTCCGGTTTGCAGAGTACCGGGTTTTCATCTGTCTGGTTTTAATATATTCTGAAAATTCTTCCTTATCGGATTCTCCCATAGAAAGAGGATTGAAGAAATAATTTACTTTATTTTCCCTGTCTTTACCTTTATATCTGCCTGTACGACCGGTTCTTACTGTTCTGGTCCGACCCGTATTACCTTTTACATCTTCAGTCTCTCCATCTCCCTCGCCACTGCTCTGGAGATCATCTTTTTTCTTTTTATCATCATCTTCATACTTATTCTTCGGTCCTATATTACCTGTAACCAGACTGGCCAGTGTGGCCTGTTCTTTTGTAAAAGGGGCACTTACAGCAGGATCAGATATAAAAGACAATCTTGAATAGGAATTTTTTAAAAGCAATTCCCTGAGATTCAATGTCTGTGTGGAAGTATGCTGTTCTTTATTTCCGGCAGACACTTCTCTACCGCTTTCTCCTGAGGGTGTCTTTAATTTAACTGTTCCACCTTCAGGCATATCTATATCTTTACCCTGAAGTCTGGCATATTTCTCGTTTTTTACGTTTATCTCATAAGCTGTTTTCATTTTTTTAGCAATAGAAGACTTATTAGAAATTACATCGCTTGAGAGTTTCTTATTTTCGATAGAAGGTTCTCTATTATCATCTTCTTCTTTAAGAGATCTTTTATCCTCTTCTAAAGATTTCTCTTTAATCTGAGGCTGTATTTTTTGCTGAGGTAAATTCTGCAAATGAGTAATAAAAGCAAGCTTTGCAGGATTATATAGGTTCTCAGTGTTCAGCATATCTCACCATCTCCTGTACGTAATAATCCCTTTTTAATAATATCACGACAATTTTTTAAAAGTAAAATAATTCTATATATTTTAAATGATAAAATATAATAATAAATAATATTATAATTTTAAAGTAATTATACAGCCATATTACATTTCTGTCAAGATAAAAGGCACTACAAAAATATAATCTTAATATTTACACAGTTGTTTTATTAATTTTATTATAAATTATAAATTTTTACTATAAAATCCGAAGGAGAAGTTATAAATTTCCCATATTAAAGGATTTTCAAAATGTAATGTTGAATTTATAAAAAACTCTAAGAGCATTATTATAACTTGAAAGGAGAAGGGAAATATGGATGCCAGAAATAATTTTCTTGATGAATCTTCCAATAAAGTAAAAATAGGGCCTTCCAAAACTCTTCAAATACTGATGTTATTTGCTCATAAATTCCTTTACCCGGACCTTTATTCCGATTACGATATAACAGAGGAAAAATTTGAAATACTTCTTGATTTACTGGAAGAAAAAATAACAGAGGAACTGGAAAAAGTAGAAAAAGAATTTAATCCGGAGAAAGAAGATATGAATGATGATATGAGAAAAAAGGTAGAAGATCAGTTTAATTATCTTATAGAATCTGGTGATCTGTTTCTGGAAGCCATAGAACAGATGAGAATGTTTCTGGAATGTGAAGAAGAAGATGATGAAGAAGCCAATGAATATCTCATTACAGGAATCGAAGTAGCAAGAAAGGGTGACAGAAGACTCAGAAAATCTCTTGAAATATTTGAAGAACTGAGAGAGTCAAATTAAAGAATATGGATAGAAACTATATAATGGGTAAAAAAATTAAAGAAGCCAGGGAAAAAAAAGGGTTTAATCAGAAAGATTTTGCAAAAATGCTGAATGTCTCACAGGCATCTGTGTCAAAATATGAGTCCGGTGAAAATGTTCCCAGGATGAAGAAATTAAAAGAAATTGCTTCAATACTTGAATATCCTCTATCTTATTTTCTGGATGAAACTTTAGATCAGGATCAAGATAGTTCTCAGGAAAGGAAAAAAGAGATAATGAAAGTAGTCCGGGAATTCTGGAAAGGACTGGGACTGGATGGGAAAAAGGAGGTAATTTTAGATGAACCCCTTGTAAGATTCTGTATTTCCAGAATTGAGGGAGGGGTCTATGATACTAAAAAACAGTTACAAGTAATACACATACTTAAATTAATAGAGGAGCTGGCATCTCCTTTAGACTAAAAGAGATAAGCGGTCTGTGATTTGTTCCTGCAAAGTAGTGAAAGAGAGGTGAGAAGTGATGACTTCTCACCTCTCACTTCTCACCTCTTATAAATTCTATTCAGTTCACTCATTAGCATATCTTCAGAAACAAGCTCAGTAACACAGTCAAATTGTAGTTTAATAGGAGGAGAAATTATTCCATCATTAAAATTCCCATCAAGACGTCCCATAGTTTCAAAAACATTATCTATAACCTGGGAAGAAAGCTTTCCTTTAACAGTGGCCATCATATCTCCAAATCCTGGAGTCCAGATTTTTTCGGTTTCTTCTTCTTTCTTCTGGTCAGGCCTCATATCTATAATATCCCTGGGAGCAATATAACCCTGTTCTTCTTCATCAACACTCATATAACCACCAAGTAATTTTTTTGTTTCATATTCCTGAAGTTCTTTATAATAATTTTCAAGTTCTACATAATAAGACATTCTATGTTTTCCGCCATCTATTTCACTCAGTGCTTCAGAACTCAATTTCTGAGTTTCTCTGGAATAAAAAATCGGTGGCAATATTTCATCTTCTTCATTCTTTTCTTCTTCGTAAGGATTGGTATCAATTATTTTATCATTTAAACCCTGCATTTCATCATAGTAATTTTTAAGATTTTCATAATAAGACGAATCATATTTCTCTCCATCCACATAACTCAGGGCTTCTATACTGAGGGAATGAGTATCCTTTACAACAGACCCTTCTTCTTTTCTCTCGAATATATCTTTATCTCCTGCATGATACAGAAGGAGTTTATTTTCATATTCTCTGCGTTCCTGTTGATATTCCGAGAGTTTCTGATAATAAGACATTTTATATTTTTTACCATCTATCTCGCTATAGGCATTGGCAGTCAAATCAAGGACTTCTTTAGAATAAAAAATTAAGGGATCCATTTTATCTTCAAAGGCCTCTTTATCACCCAGGTGAAGGCGAAGTGTTTTTTCTTCATATTCTCTGACTTCTTTATAGTAGTTTGCAAGGTCTATATAATAGCTTTTTTTATATTTCTTACCACCTGCTTCACTCAGAGCATCAGCACTCAATTCCTGTACTTCACGGGAATAAAAAAGAATGGAATCAGGAGTTGATTCATCTACTTCTTTGTTAAAATCTCCTTTGGCTTTATGCTTATTAGCTTTTTCAAAGAGATTTATATAATAGGAAATGGAATAACGATTATCATCCAGATGACTTAAAGCATCAGGACTCAGAATAAGATTATTGGGAGGAAAAAGAAGTTCATTATAACCGAGTTCTCCAGAAGATTTTCCGGGTTCTTCATCTCCTGGCTGAGGAAGAACAGTCTGCTTTGCCATCTCTTTTAATGCCTGCTCCAGAGGAATATAATAAGTTATACTATATCCTCTTTCGCCAGTATGAATAAAGGCTGAAGGTTTTGCTTTTTCTTTTCTCTTTAATTCCTCCATTTTACACTCCCTTTCCTGAAGAAATTTTTAAATTAACCTTAAGATAAAGGGGAGGAACTTTCTCATCCTTCTGATATTTAGAGGAAATATCCTGTATTTTCTGGATAGATTTTAAATGTTTTTCTTTATTTTTACCATGAATTAAAAGTATCTGAGACCACAATTGAGAATCCAGAGTTAACAGAGGATTATGGAAAGGATCATCTAATAACTTCATTACTGTCACAGGAGATGATAATAACTCAAATAAGGGACTCTTATATATCTTTTCACCTAGAATATCTTTTGGCACATTCAGAACATAAGATTCACCATCTTCAGAATTAACCTCTACCATATAAGAACCATCAGCATAGATAGTCCTTCTCTCTACTATACTGTCATTATTAAATCCTGTAGTAAGACGGGCCACACCAGAATCAGGCCAGGAGAAACACTGCTGGGTAGTTCCATTCTCCCAGCTTTTACATAAATAACTGGTACCATCGGCATATTTCATACCCAGTTTAAACTTATCTCCTCCATAAGAAACTTCAGATAGTAATGATTTATCTGTATACCTGACAGTTCTCCTTGTTTTCCCATCTTCAAAACAGGTTACACCTTCTTTTGTTCCATCCTTATAGCTATATATCTTCTTTGTAACTCCATTGGGAAGTGCAAGTAAATCATATGAATTACCATCGGGATAAAATACAAGCTGTCGTGTTATATTATTATCATAATGGTAAGATGTATTCACTGTTCCATTCTGGTATTTCTTTGTATAATGAACTATCTGGTTCATAGGTAACCAGGAAATCTTTTCCTTTTCCCCCCTGGAATTTATCTTTATATCCATACCCCGTCCTGTTCCATGGATCACAGATTTTCTACGAATATCAGGAGTGGAGTAGTCTATCTGGAAAGCTCTTGCAGGGAAAGCCATAATTCTGCCCTTCTTTTTACCGGAACCATCCTGGAAGTCAATATATTTTCTGCCATCACCGTAGTCAATAGCCATACGACTGTTATTTCCTTCGTCAATCCTTGTATATCTGACACGATTTCCATCTTCTCCTTTAAGTGAACAATGGACTAAAAATCTATTTTTTCCTCTGTATTTCCAGAGACAGGTTTCTGTATCATAATTCATACTTTCTTCTATATAGACATCTCCGTAATTAAAAACACTGCTTTCTACAGAATTCCCTTTAATTAACTGTGTAAAATCAAATGTTCCTGCCTGATCTTTTACCTGACGCTGTTTAATACCTTCTTTCTGCCAGCTGGTAACTGTTTCATGGAGTCCCTGAGAGTATAATCTTTCTCTTCTCCTTATACCTTCATTACTCCAGTGAGTTCTGTTCTCGCTTATCATATTATCTCTTGAGAAACTTTCTTCAAGTCGGGTTTTAATAGAAGTCATATCTACAGGAAACTTTACTGACTCCTGGCTGAGTAATTCATAGGTAGGAGAAATAGTAGAAAGGTTTAAGGACTGATCAAGAGAATTAATCTTATTGCTAAGATATCCTTTCATCCAGGCCGGTGAGTTTTCCAGTCTGCAATTTTCAGGTATATCAAACACTTTATGACAGCATAACACACCATTACCTAAATTTACAACTCTCCCTTTCCTATCGTCAGTTACAGCAGTAGTTGAGGCATGGGTTCCTAACTCCACATTATCATGTACTCTTATTCCATCCTGAATTTTTAATTGTTTAAATTTATTTTTATTTAATCTCTTCTTTTTAATCAAAGCCAGTTTTGTATAATAAGGTTCCATTTCTTCGTACAACCCTCTTCTTAGTTTTGCGCAGGAAGGACACAGAACCATATCAACATTCACCACACACTGACACATCTGACAGAGTCTTTTAAGCTTCATATCAGTATCAGCATTAACCTCTGTAGGACAGATACCTACATATTTTGTTTTATCCCATGCCATAATTTCTTCGGCTTCTTGAAGTGTAGCAGGATCTAAATGTTTTTTCCTGTTTTCAATAACTTCTTTTGTCACAAAGGCACCTTTAGTAGAGATACCCAGTTTATCGACCTGGGACTTATCAAACATACCCATAGTTTTACTGGTTTTATCATTGATCTTATTAAAGAGACTGCCTCCCGGGCTAAGAGTTTCCTTTGTATTAACAATATGACCGATAGTGGATGCCTTTATTTTTGCAGCTTCTTTCATCAAAGCAGGCTTAATAACATCAACTATATTACCAATAAACTTAAGAGCTTTACCTATAGTTGATCTATTAGGATCCTGAACATCAGGTATAATTTTATCTTTTAAATCTTTTAAACTGGCTGGTTCATTAAAAATTCCTGTTTTTTGTAAAACTTCTGAATGTTTTGTAGCAGTTTTAACTGAAGGGTCAGCCTTTGTAACTACTCCTACAGCACCATCTCTGTTAGAGATCTTATCACTTTTCATTTTTGAACTGATTTCTTTAGGGCTATCTATTCTGTTTATCTGTGACTTCTCTAAAATTTCTTTCTTTCTTATATCATAATCTTTTGATTCAACGGGCTTCCTGGGGACAGAAATCAGAGAAGGTTTTTCAGGAGAGTCAACTGTTTTTGACCAGGTAACTACTTTTTTATCCTTAACAGCATCTACCGCCTTAATTTGACCGGCAACCTGACTTTCTCCAGTAGATTTCCTGGCCTGTTCAGATTTACCCGATTCTACCTTACCGGCATAAATACCCTGTGAAGTGGATGCCGAATTCTTTACTCCAGTAAAATCCTGACTCTGTATCTTATCTGATCTAATTACACCTGTCTGTTCTGTAGAAATTTTACCTGTTGCCTTTACATGTTCAAAACCATCTACCTTCTGGACCTGGCCGGCTTTCTGGCCTGTATTACTCTGAGTAGTTTCGTATCCTCTAACTTCAGATACAGCCTTTCCTGATCCTCCACTTACGACAGTCTGTCCTGTACTATCCTGCCTTCCTCCACTGCCCTGTCCTTTTCCACTATTCTGGTCTGTTCCACCGCCAGAACCCTGAGTGGAGCTTATTTGTGATATAACATCAGATTTCTGGACGCCTCTGGTCTGAGTAGATTGATCTGTCTGTCCGGGTTGTATCTGAGTCTTTACTTGAGCAATCTGTATCTGCTGGTCTGCAGGTTGAACCTTTTGTGGGGTACTCTGTCTCTGATGCTGAGTGCTTTCTAATTTAGGAACCGTTGCCGCAGATGAACTTCCAGATGTAACACTCACAGATTCTTTACCTGTAGATGCAGTCGCAGAAACTGTTACTCTTTTGTTTGAATCTATTGTTGAAACAGGTTCTGACTTACCAGTATCTGCCGATACAGCAGAAGGTCTGGAAGGTTGTTCTACTGTTCCAGCTACAGACTGACCTGTTGATGTTTTAGCAGTAACTTTATCTGTCTGCGGGGTAGCCTGAGCTGTTACAGAAGAGGAAGTCTCTCCTGATAAAGGCTGACCTGTACCCTTTATAAAAGCAGTAGATGGTTGTTGTACACCCGGGGAACCTGTTTGCTGAGCTTCTCTTGAAGTCTGAGACTGAGATCCTGAACCACCTCTCTGCTGGCTGTCAGAACCACTTGATTGCTGACCTGTAGAACCACCTGTCTGCTGAACAACCTGAGATGTGCCCTTTGGTGTATCTGAAGTAACAGATTTCTGAGTTCCTGAAGAAGTTGACTGCTGACTTCCTGTTGATGCCTCCTGAGTCCAGGTTGAACGGGACTGCTGACCTGTTTCAGACATCCTGGACTGAGAGGAGGAACTTCCTCTCTGCTGGCTGTCAGAACCACTTGATTGCTGACCTGTAGAACTACCTGTCTGCTGAACAACCTGAGATGTGCCCTTTGGTGTATCTGAAGTAACAGATTTCTGAGTTCCTGAAGAAGTTGACTGCTGACTTCCTGTTGATGCCTCCTGAGTCCAGGTTGAACGGGACTGCTGACTTCCCTCTGTCTGCTGTGAACCTGTTTGCCGGCTTTGTTGCTGGGCACTCTGCTGCTGGGCACTCTGCTGGGTCTGCTGCTGGGCACTCTGCTGAGACTGCTGCTGGGCACTCTGATGAGGTTGCTGCTGGGCACTCTGCTGAGACTGCTGCTGGGCACTCTGCTGGGTCTGAGACTGCTGCTGGGCACTCTGCTGAGGCTGCTGCTGAGCACTCT
>Ga0302241_1001731_pt1 | contig 14869 bp, 17 predicted proteins | sample AAG_UR_Arg_MG_FD_193532 | JGI IMG/M metagenome (GOLD analysis project Ga0302241, IMG submission 193532) | Enriched activated sludge microbial communities from anaerobic digester in WTTP, New Holstein, Wisconsin, United States - AAG_UR_Arg | ecosystem: Engineered > Bioreactor > Anaerobic >... | reverse complement strand
AATAAAGACAGTCGAAAGATGAAAGATGAAAGATGATAGTTGAAAGGGGAACTTTGTCCCTGAATAAAACAAAAGATGGCTAAGGGATATATCAGAATAAGAAATGAGTTACTACCTGAGAGCAGGAGCGTATCGGAGTATCTCGGGAAATGTGAAAAAAGAAAAACATAAGAAGAAAGGAGAAAGTCACAAGTAAAAGACGGACTTTCGGTAAAATAAAACCCAAGAAGTTTGAACAACAATAGAAAGTTGAAAAGTATAAGTACTTTCATCTTTCGACTTTTGACTTAAATATTTGACTTTTCCTTAAATATTTTTATACATTAGATATCTGACTGGTTTATGGAGGATTGTATGCCGCTTGAAGATAGTGATTATAACGCTATAGAAGATTACTTAAAGAAAAATCTGCCCCGTATAATAGCTGAACAGAGTTTAGGCAAGCCTCCTGTCGTTTATGAAATCGAGTTGCGTGAGCGCATGGTGCGGGTTGAAGAGGAGCTTAAAAACCAGCGGGAATTGATGCTCAGGGGCTTTGAGCAAATGGATAAACGCTTTGAAGATATACAAAAGTATATGGACAAGCGTTTTGAGCAGATAGACAAGCGTTTTGAGCAGATAGACAAGCGTTTTGAGCAGATAGACAAACGTTTTGAGCAGGTTGAAAGGCGTTTCGAACTGATGGAGAGGCGTTTTGAGCAGATGGACAGGCGTTTTGAGCAGATGGACAGGCGCTTTGATGAAGTAAATAAACGCCTCTTTCAGTTTATGATATGGTCCTTTGGGTTGACGGTATCTGCCGCAGGGGTAATTATTGCCGTTATGAAGATGTAGGAAGCAGTCGAAAGTTGAAAGATGAAAGTCGAAAGTCAAAAGTCAAAGGCGTGCTTTCGGTATCATGAAACTTAAGATGTTTCCTCGAACAATACTTTAGACTTGTGACTTTCGACTTTAGACTGCCATTAACATGGTTTATTGTGATGCCAATGTCGTTTTAAGGTATCTCTTACGGGATAACGAAGATCAGTATATAATTTCTTTGAATATAATTGAAAATGAAGATGTGTTTCTACTTAACGAAGTGACGGCTGAAATAGTCTATGTGCCCTCCATCGTCCCGCCAAAGAAATAATTTCTCAATGCAACCATAATATAGTTGCATTGTTTCAACTTCTTTGCTATATTATATTAATGAGCAAACATGAAAAACTTTTAAAAAGATTTTTATCGAATCCAAAAGATTTCACCTATAACGAATTAAAGACATTATTGAATGGGTTTGGTTATTCTGAATGTACCGGAGGTTCTACTTCTGGGTCGCGCGTTGCTTTTATTAACAATAAAACCCAACATATTATCCGTTTACACAAACCTCATCCACACACTATTCTTAAAAGGTATCAAATTGAATTGATTGAAGAAGAATTAAGAAATATTGAGGTAATATAATGAAAGACATATTAAAATATAAGGAATTTATTGGCTCAGTCCACTTCAATGGCGATGATGAAATATTTTATGGCAAAATTGAAGGAATTAACGACCTTATTACTTTTGAAGGGAAATCAGTAAAGCAACTTCTTTCATCTTTTAAAGAGGCGGTCGATGATTATATTAACCTATGCAAATCAAATAAGAAACCTATTTTGAAATCTTATAAAGGAAGTTTTAATATCAGGATTTCTCCTGCTTTACATAGAAAAGCTGTTGAAAAAGCGATATCTCTTGGAATTCCTTTAAATCAATTAGTTCAAAAGGCTATTGAAAATGAGGTATCAACGGGTAAATAAAACTGGGGCGGGCGCTTGCGAACAACTATGCATTCCGCATCATCGCTGAGCTCTTCGGCCTCCGCACCCGGGATATGAAGAAAGAGCAAACAATTTATAGCTGGAAACGCCCCCTCCTTTTATCTGTATTACCAGCTTTTTTAAAGGACCTTTTATGAACCTCCTGATCACCGGCGGAGCCGGCTACATCGGTAGCCATGTCGCAAGGCAGTTAAGCGAACAGGGCGATTCCGTTACGGTATTTGACAATCTATCGACAGGCAGTCGCGAAGCGCTATTGTATTCGGAAAAGCTAATCCATGCCGATCTTGCCGATGAGAAAGCGCTAACAGAAGCCGTTTCCAACGGCCGCTTTGACGCGGTACTGCATTTTGCCGCCTCTATAGTGGTTCCGGAATCGGTGAGCGATCCATTAAAATACTACTCCAACAACACTGCGAATACTCTAAAGCTCATTAAGGCCTGCGTGGATTACGGGATAAACAAGTTCGTATTTTCCAGCACCGCCGCGGTATACGGCATGCCGTCTTCGGGATATGCCGATGAAACGGCCCCTCCCGCTCCGATGAATCCCTATGGGGCCTCGAAGTTGATGAGCGAGCAAATACTGCGCGACACCTCACTGGCGCATGGCCTGAAGTATGTCGTCCTCAGGTATTTTAACGTCGCGGGCGCGGACCCTCTCCTTCGCATGGGACAGCGAACGCCGAACGCGACGCATCTGATAAAAGTCTGCTGCCAGGCGGCCCTGGGGCTAAGGGACCGGGTCGAGATTTTCGGTGTCGATTATCCTACAAAAGACGGCACAGGCGTTCGCGATTATATCCACGTGGAAGACTTGGCCTCGGCCCACCTTGCTGCGCTGAGCTATCTGAACGACGGTGGAGAATCGTCAATCTTCAACGTGGGATACGGGGAGGGGAGTACCGTACGCGAAGTCATCGAAATGGTAAAAAAGGTCTCCGGGGTCGACTTTAAGGTCGTAGAATCGCCTAGGAGGCCCGGCGACCCGGCAATGCTCGTTGCTAGCAATGAAAAGATAAAAAACACCGGAAGATGGGAGCCTCGCTATAACAATCTCGAAAAAATCACCACCGACGCCTGGCGATGGGAACGCAAGCTCAACAGGATAGGCGGTTGATCGCAAATGATATACTCCATCCTGGCTCGAAAAACGCGGGGAAGCCTGATTATTTGAAGTCTTCTATTGACAATTTCCAATCTGTTGCTTATACTATACACAAGAGTAGTTTGGTAAAAAGGCAGTATAAAGTCACAAGTTGAAAGTCGAAAGTGAAAGGCGGGCTTTTGGTATCATGAAACTCACTTTGTTTCCCCGAGCGAACTTTAAACTTTAGACTTTAAACTTTAGACTTTAGACTTTAGACTTTAGACTTTAGACTTTAGACTTTAGACTTTAGACTTATGACTTTCGACTTTCGACTTGTGACTTTCAACTTTCATCTTACTCAACACATAACAAAAATCCCGGGGGATTTTATGGCACTGGAAGAAAAGGATTTTCTGGCGATAGAGGATTATTTTAAGAACAACCTGGCCCGGATATTATCCGAACAGAGCTTGGGCCGCCCCCCGGTGGTTTATGAAATCGAACTGCGGGAGCGCATGGTTCGTGTTGAGGAGGAGCTTAAAACCCAGCGCGAACTGATGAACAAAGGCTTCGAAATGATGGACAGGCGCTTCGAGCAGGTGGAGAGGCGCTTTGAGCAGGTGGACAAACGCTTCGAGCAGGTGGAGAGGCGCTTTGAGCACGTCGAAAGGCGCTTAGAGGAATTGTCGAACCGCATATTCAAATTTATGGTCTGGTCCTTCGGCCTGACGGTCTCGGCGGCGGGCGTCATCATCGCCGTAATAAAGATGTAGGGAAGAGAGTCGAAAGTTCAAAGTTGAAAGTTGAAAGCAAAAGGCGGACTTTCGGTGATATGAAATTCAATTTGTTTCCTCGTACAACCCTTTCGACTTTCGACTTTTGACTTTCGACTGCCGTTAATGCTTTGAACTTTCAACTTTATTGCTATGTTATGTTAAAGGTGATATACCAATGAACACAATTAGAGAAAAAGTCGATACACTGGAGAGTATTCTGGGCCAGTTTATCGTTCATACCGATGTCGCGCTCCGGCGTCTCGAGAATGAAATGAAAACCTTTAAGGACGAGATGAAGGGCTTTAAGGACGAGATGAAGGACTTCAAGGACGAGATGAAGGACTTTAAGGGCGAGATGAAGGACTTCAAGGACGAGATGAAGGACTTCAAGGACGAGATGAAAACCTTCAGAGAGGAGATGAAAGAAGAAACAAAGAAGAAGAACAAAGATTGGAGCAATTTAGCTAAAAAGATGGGAACTTTAGTGGAGGACCTTGTTGCGCCTGCAATACGGCCAGTATTGAGCAAGTATTTTAATTGCGATGTTACCATGGAAGGACAGCGGATGTTCCGTCGGAAATCGGGAGTAGACTACGAGGTTGACGCGATAGCTGCCGGTGATGACGCGGTATTTATGATAGAGGTAAAATCGACTCCACGCGTTAAAGATATTGACGATATAGATGAAAAAGCAAATAAGTTTTTTGAATTCTTTCCGGAGTATAAGTCCAAAGAGCTTATAAAGATTTTTGGAGGCATATCATTTCCCGAAAATGTGATGCAGTACGCGACTAAGCGCAATGTGTACATAATGGGCTGGAGAGAATGGGAATATATGGATATTTTGAATAAAGGCAGTTAAAAGTTGAAAGATGAAAGTGAGGAAGTCAGTCGCAAGTAGAAAGTCCCATGTCGCAAGTATCGTTCGATGAGATATATTATTGCTCATGATGCAGAAGGTTCGTCTTTTACTTTCGACTTTCAATTTTTAACTTTCGACTATTAACCCCCATGAAAAAATACCTAATCACAGGCTTTTCCGGTTTTGTAAGCTGGCATTTTCTCCAACACCTCGAATTTCTTGAGGTGCCAGTACAGGTGTTCGGCGTCGACTTATTAGGCCCGGACTTCGATTATACGCACTTCAAATACGCAGGATGCAGGTTCGAAAAAATCGACCTCCTCGATAAAAACCAGGTCGACAATCTGCTCTACCAGTTCCAGCCGGATTACATCCTCCATCTCGCCTCCTACAGCAGCGTGGCCTTCAGCTGGAAGGACCCGGTAACGAGCTACCGTAACAACACCAACATCTTCCTCAATCTCCTGGAGCAGGTTCGAAACCTCGGAATGGAATGCCGGGTGCTTTCCGTGGGCTCCTCCGAGGAATATGGAAACGTATCCGAGGCCGACATCCCCCTCATAGAGGAGAGGCCTCTGGACCCGGTAAGCCCCTATGGGGCGGCCAGGGTATCGCAGGAACAGCTATCCAAAATCTATGTCGACGGCTTCGGCCTCGATATAGTCATGACCCGCTCATTTAACCATATCGGCCCTCGCCAGCGCGAGACATTCGCTGTCGCCTCTTTTGCCCGCCAGCTTGTGGCGATGGCGAAATCTGGCATGAAAGAAGGGGAGTTAAGCGCGGGTGATGTCGCTATAGTAAGGGACTTTTTGGATGTTCGGGATGTCGTAAAGGCCTATTACCTGCTGTTCGAGCGGGGGCAAAAGGGCTCCGTTTACAATGTTTGCGGAGGGCAGGGCGTTTCCCTTTCGGAGATTATCCGGAAGCTCGCAGCGATTATTGATATAAAAGTAAATGTCGTTAAAAAAGAAAACCTCATCCGTCCATTGGACAACAGGATTATCGTCGGTTCGAATGAAAAAATAAGGCGCGAGACCGGCTGGGAGCCTCAGATTCCCCTCTCCCGGAGCCTTGAGGACATTGTTAGCTATTGGCAGGGGAAATTATAGGCTTGCTTTTTAGCAATTATCATATAACATTGGCGCGATTGAATGACAATAGGGAACCTAAAAAAATAGTTTTTTAAGATTCTCATAATTTTAACCCCTCGCAAACACGGTACCTGGGCTTTTTCGTCCGCCTTCGGCAGGCGGAGAAACCTGATCATTGGAGGTTGCAAATAGATGTGATGCATTTCAATATTAAGCTTTTATATCGTAGTTTCCCTTTCGCCTTCGGCGGAATGGTGAAAAATAAACAGGTCGTCTGACCGATTAAAAAAACCATCGCGAGGAATGAAGCGGCAATGTCAAAAAAGAAAGCCCTTATAACCGGCATAACGGGCCAGGACGGCGCGTATCTTACGGAATTTCTGCTTTCAAAAGGCTATGAGGTCCATGGCGTTAAACGGCGCAGCTCCATGTTCAATACCGGCCGCATAGACCACCTCTACCAGGACCCCCACGAGAAAGAGAGAGGCCTGATACTGCATTTTGGGGATATGACCGATTCCACTAATTTAATTCGCGTAATACAGGAGGTGCGGCCCGACGAGATCTACAATCTGGCGGCCCAGTCGCACGTCCAGGTCTCGTTCGAAACGCCGGAATACACTGCGAACGCCGACGCCCTGGGGACGCTTCGCCTGCTCGAGGCAATGCGCATATTGAAGCTGGAAGACAAAACCCGCTTCTACCAGGCCTCCACCTCGGAGCTTTTCGGCAAGGTACAGGAGATACCGCAGAAGGAGACCACGCCCTTTTATCCGCGAAGCCCCTATGCCGCCGCCAAGCTATACGCCTATTGGATAACCGTTAATTACCGAGAAGCGTACAATATGTACGCCTGTAACGGCATCCTCTTCAACCACGAGAGCCCGCTTAGGGGCGAGACCTTCGTAACGCGCAAGATCACCCGCGCCGTGGCGAGGATCTCCCTGGGGCTCCAAAACAAACTGTATCTTGGCAACATCGATTCGAAACGCGATTGGGGCCACGCGCGCGATTACGTGGAGGCCATGTGGCTGATTTTACAGGCCGACGGCCCGGAGGATTATGTTATCGCCACTGGCGAAAACCATTCCGTAAGGGAGTTCGTAGAGAAGGCTTTTCTGTACAGAGGAATAACGCTCGAATGGCGGGGAAGCGGCGTTTCCGAGAAGGGGGTCGTTTCCCATGTCGATATGGAACGGATTTCCGCGCTGCCGGACAATTGCGGCGAAGGCGCCTCCGGACGCCTGAGGCCGGCGAAGGCCGCACGGACGGGCGATACGGTTGTGGAGATAGATCCACGCTATTTTCGGCCAACCGAGGTGGAACTTCTATTGGGTGATCCATCCAAAGCGCGCGAAAAGCTTGGCTGGAAACCTGAGTGCGGCTTCGAGGAGCTTGTCAGGGAGATGGTCGATTTCGATTTGAACGAGGCCCTTCGTGATGTGCATTTGATAAACGGCGGATACAGAGTACACAATTGTCATGAGTAGGGGCGGTGTTTGATGGACAGGCGCGCGAAAATATTTATTGCCGGAGGCACCGGCCTTGTTGGTTCGGCGATCATTCGCCGTTTGTCCGATAAAGGTTTTACAAACCTCGTATCCAATTACCACAGCCGCCCCCCCATCACTCATCATCCATCATCCATCATCCATCATCCCCTCGACCTCACCCGCCAGGCGGACGTGGAGGCCTTTTTCGAAAAGGAAAAGCCCGAATACGTCTTTTTGGCCGCGGCGAAGGTCGGCGGAATTCGAGCAAACAGCACCTATACCGCAGAGTTCATATATCAGAACCTCATGATCGCCGCCAATGTGATTCACGCTTCGTATAAATATGGAGTAAAGAAACTTCTAAACTTAGGCTCCTCGTGCATTTATCCTCGTAACGCGCCCCAGCCCATGAAAGAAGAATACCTGCTGACCGGTGAGCTCGAACCTACCAACGAGCCGTACGCCGTGGCGAAAATTGCCGCCATTAAACTGTGCCGGTATTACAATCATCAGTACGGCACCGACTTCATTTCGGTCATGCCGACAAACCTTTACGGGCCCGGCGACAACTTCGACCTGGAAAACTCCCACGTGCTGCCGGCGCTCATTCGGAAAATGCACCTCGCGAAACTGTTGGAGAAAGGAAGCTTCGATCTCATCAAAAAGGATTTTTTAACATTCGGTAATACCAGAATATCGGCGGACGGAGACGAGCTTTATTTAACCGAGCGCTCCGATCCGCCCACGGTATTGAAATTCCTCAAATTCTTCGGCATTACTCCCTCATCCGGGACCACAAACGTGGCCCAGGGCGGTGCCGGCCGAACGCCGGTAATCCTGACCCTCTGGGGGACCGGAACGCCGCACCGGGAGTTCCTTTACGTGGACGACCTGGCGGAGGCGGTGATATTTTTGATGGAGAAAAACGACGCTCGCTTCGAGGGGGAATTCATCAATATCGGCACGGGAATGGACCTCCCAATAGCCCGATTAGCGGACCTTGTCCGAGATGTTGTTGGTTTTAAGGGAAAGGCGGAGTACGACGCCTCGATGCCCGACGGAATGATGAAAAAGCGGCTCGACATTGCACGTCTGAGTTTGCTTGGATGGCGCTCCTCCACCGAATTGAAGGATGGAATTGAATTGACATACAAGTGGTATCTTGATATGACTGAATGTGTTTGATATGTGTCTATCAATATTAGGCTTGTTGCTTTACTGAGTGTCATCGCGAGCCCCGATCGTATCGGGGCGTGGCAATCTCATACAATATCCCGTTTTTTAAACGTAATTTGTCGACTTTTTAAGATCGCCACGTCGGCCTGCGGCCTTCTCGCGACGACATTTTTGTAAGATACGCAACAAGTCTATTAATTAAAAGAAGCCGATTGGCGCCCCATCAGGAAGGCCCGCAATGGATGAACGGCAGGATACACGAGGGACGGAACCCGCAACATATAGGGCGTATCCATCCGAAACCGAAAGGAAGGCCAAAACCACCAGGACAGGCGGCCGGCGGCGTCGCGGCGTAGAAAAACATTCTACAGAAGAAAGCCCTCTGGTTACGGTGGTGACGGTCGTTCTCAACGGGGCCAAATACCTGCGCGAGGCAATCCAGAGCGTAATTGGCCAGGACTACGAAAATGTGGAATATATCGTCGTAGATGGAGGCTCTACCGACAGCACACTGGATATTATTGAAAGCTATGATGAAGACATCGATCTATGGATCAGCGAATCCGATTCCGGCGTGTACCACGCCATGAACAAGGCCATAGGGCTGGGGAGGGGAGAGCTCTTCTTTTTTTTGAACTCAGACGACTATTTTATGGATAAGCGGATAATTTCAAACGTGGTTTCCGTCTATAAAAATGACCGAAGTTTAAAACTCATATATGGAAATGTTTTTGTATTTAACCCGGAGACTAAACATGGAGTTTCGGTTGGGCGCCCTATATCGCTTGCTGATTTAAAATCCGGTAAAACCATCTGTCATCAGGCACTATTTATCGGGGCCGAACCTCTTAAAGAAAAATCATTTGATCTAAAATACGGCATCGCGGCGGATTTCGATTTTATTTGCCGGTGGTTCGGGGAATACCCCTCACGATACCTGAACAAGACGTTCGCTTTGTACAGGCTGGGGGGGCTGAGTTCCAATCCGGACGGAGTAGCGCAGGAAGCGAAAGAAATCATTAGAACGCATTTTGGTAATTACGCCTATCGCAAATACATCGTTTTATACAAACTTAAATTCGTCAGAAAAATCCTCAGAAAAATATTATTAACTACAGGCCTTCTGGAAAGGCTCTATTCTCTTTCTCTATACAAAAAAGTGATGAGAAGAATTGACTATTAACGGCCTTGTGGTTGGGAACACTTTTTCGATTTCGCGTCTTTAAGGAGCTTGCTTGCTGTGGGTAAAGCGCCATTATCCGTTCTCATACATACCTATAATGAGGAATGTAATATAGCCAATTGCTTAGAGTCGGTTAAATGGGCCGACGACATTGTCGTCGTCGATATGTACAGCACCGACAAAACCATCGAACTTGCGAGGCAATATACCGACAGGTTCTTTTTTTTCGAAAATATGGGTTATGCCGACCCGGCCCGTCAATTCGCGCTCGAGAAAGCGCTCAATGAATGGGTGCTCATTGTGGATGCCGACGAATTGGTCCCGGGGGCGTTACGCGAGAGAATAATCGACATAATACATGGGGACAAAGCCGATGTGGTTTACATTCCCCACAAAAACTATTTCTTCGGTAAATTGATTGAAGGTGGCGGCTGGGGGCCTTTCCAGGACATGCATCCGAGGCTTTTCAAAAAAAAGCACATGCGTATCGGGGATTGTGTCCATGATTTTTTCCAAATCGATAATACGGCGCGAATTGTAAAACTTGCGGATAGGCGTGAGTCTTTTATCCATTTTGCCATAATTGACGTAGAGCAGTTGATTGCCAAGCAGAACGCCTATACGACAATCGAGGCGAAAAATATCATTGAAGGGAAAAAAAGATTCATGCCGCTCTGGTCCATTTTGTTGAGAAAGGGACTTGCGGTTTTTTTTCAGAGGTATATACTACAAAAAGGGTACAGGGATGGAATAGCGGGCCTTTATATAAGTTTTACGAGAAGCTTTTTTTATTATCTCTCCTTGTATATAAAAGCCCGCCTGATGCTGGAAGGAGGTTCCAGTGACGTAAAAAGCAGTGTTAAAGAAAAGTATGCCGCCATAGCCCGGTTCGTGCTGAGCCAATATGCAAACAACGCTGATGGCGCTGATAGCTCCGACGTTGAATCCAGGCTTACGCAGTAGTCGACTGCGATTTTACCGATTGTTACTATATGACAGAGAAGGGCAAGAAAGTGATGAGAATAATGATAAATGGCAGGGTGCTCTCCGAACGAATGGGAGGACCCGCCCGATATATAAAAAACATCATCTACGAACTCTCGCGCCTTGACAATAAAAACCATTATTATATCCTGATAAAAAAGGAGGGCTATAATTTAGATTTTGCCCTGCCGGAAAATTTTAAAATTGTGAGGCTGAGTACAAACAACCGCTTCGTCTTTGACTATATCCTGCTTCCCTGGTTCACATGGAAACGCCGCATCGACGCGTCCATATTCCCAAAGAATACCTATTCTCCCCTTGCGCGCGGGGGAAAGATACCCGTATACCACGATATCATATATTTTGAAAAAGAACTGGATTTCAGAGAGTTTAAATTTTTCGATCAGCTGCATCACCGCTTAATGATACCCGTAGCGGCTAAGTTTTCGGCGTATGATCTCACTGTCTCCGATTTCACTGCCGGTAGAATGAAAGAACTGCTTGGAATAAACGGCAAAAAGATACGAATTATAAAAGAAGGCGTGGAAAGCAGTTTTCGAAGAATAACCGAGAAGGGAAAGCTGCAATCTATCATTAAGAAGCATGGCCTTGTCCGCCCCTTTTTTTTCTACTCAGGCTCTCTTAGCCCGAGAAAAAATATCGCCTCCGCCATTAAAGCCTACGGGCGTCTCTGTTCCGACATTCCGCATCGGTTTTATATTACGGGCCCGGACTCGTGGAACAATAGCGAGAAGGAAGTGTTCCGCCTTATCGATGATCTTGGATTGAGTGATAAAATAAAAGTTCTCGGGCTCGTTTCCGATGATGAGCTTGTTGCATTGTATAATTTAGCCGACTGTTACCTGTATCCGTCGCTCTACGAAGGTTTCGGCCTCCCCATACTCGAAGCCCAGGCCTGCGGATGCCCGGTCATTACAAGTAATGTGGCAAGCTGTCCCGAAGTCGCGGGAGATGGAGCTCTATATGTCGATCCCATGGATGAAAAAAGTATTGCTGACGCAATGTTAAAACTGGTCGGGGACAAGAAACTGAGGAACCGGCTCGTTCAAAACGGCCTGAAGAACATCCAGAGGTTTTCCTGGTCGGGGGCGGCAAAGGGAATACTGGAACTCCTGGAGGAGTGCGGTTCGAAATGAAAGTTTGCGCTCTTTTCTTATCGAGGGCTGCAGGGAGAATAATTCCAACTCGTCAGGTAGGCGGAGAATTTAGTATCTCCAAATACAGTTTTTCTGCCGGTGTTGCCATGTTTGATCAGCCTTATGGATTTCTGAGGAATTATTAGTTTATTCTGTCGAGCATTTTTTAGTTTATTCCGCTTTTTCGGGCCGGCCTGTTCCTTGTTCCCGGTATTGTGCTTGACATCGTCCAGTATGTCGATAGAATGTCGACATACTGGACGGGAAAATGGATGAAATATTAAAAATTCCCTATCCCGAATTCGATTACCTTGCCCTTATGAACGCCCTGCGCGAGTATCGACATCCCCGGGACAGGGTAACGAAGCTTTTATCCTCGGGGCGCATCGTTCGCGTTAAAAAGGGTCTGTATATACTCGGCGACAAGATTCGCAGGGAACCTTTTTCTCTGGAAATACTCGCCAACCTTATGTATGGCCCGTCGTATATCTCCCTCGAATACGCTTTGTCCTATTATCAGATGATTCCAGAATGGGTCCGGAATGTCACCAGCGTAACGTCCGCGAAGAATAAGACATATTCCACGCCGGTTGGCGTATTTACTTACCGACATCTTCCGCCTGCTCCTTTCCATTTAGGCGTTCGAAGCATATCGATGCCCGACGGCAGAAGCTTTCTTATCGCCACGCTCGAGAAGGCGGTTGCGGATATCCTGTATTTCGCAGGCGGATTGAGCTCAAAGGCGGAAGTGGAGGATTTTCTCTTTGAGAATATGAGGATCGACGAGGAGTCCATGGAGCGGCTCGACGTTGACGCTCTTGAAAAAATCGTGGCGCCGTATAAGGGCCCGGCGATGAAATATCTTCCGCGAATCGTCAGAGAGAGAAGGGCATGAACGCCGTCCTCGATATGCTGGCGCGCCGTAACCCGCGGACGCGGGTGGAGTACGAATACTCTCTCAAGCAGATCATCCAGGAGATTGCCCTTCTGGGATTGTGGAGAGGAAAGTTTTTCGAGAAGGCCGCGTTTTACGGCGGAAGCGCGCTAAGGATTTTTTATGGCCTCGACCGTTTTTCGGAGGACCTCGATTTTTCCCTGCTGAAGCGGTTGGATGAATTTAAACTTGCCGATTACTTTCCTTTTATTGTTCGGGAGCTTGAAGGATTCGGTTTCGACGTCGAGGTCATAATGAAAGAGAAAAGCGCGTCCGGCGATGTCGATACCGCTTTTGTTAAGGCCAATACGCTGATACATTTCATTAAAGTGGGTGTTCCCGCGGACATTCGCGATAGTGTTCAGGCAAACCGTCTGTTAAAAGTGAAATTTGAGATCGATAACGACCCTCCGCCTGGTTTCGAGGTCGAGTCGCGTTTTGCCCTTGAGCCGATTCCCTTCAGCGTTGTGCTGTATACGCCGCCCTCCCTTTTTGCGGGTAAAATGCATGCGCTTCTGTTCCGGTCGTGGAAAAGCCGCGTTAAAGGGCGCGACTGGTACGATTTCTACTGGTTTGTCAAAAAAGGAGTACTGCTCGACCTGTTTCATCTCGGGAAGAGGATGGAACAGAGCGGACACCTGGAATCGGGGAAAACGTTGTCGAGAGAGGTTTTCGAGCGGTTGCTTTCGGACAGAATTGGCTCGATCGACTTTTCCATGGCTAAAAGAGACGTTGCCCCCTTTCTCCATGATGTTAGGGAGATAGAGGTGTGGTCGGCTGAATTTTTTCTTGATGTTTTGAGGAGGGTAAGATTTAAGGATTGAGAGGCTTATCGCCACCGGCGGGCGGAAAATAAAAGTGCTAAGATAGTGGGAGATTCTTTTGATAAACAAAAAGAAATCCATAAACGATGAAGATATTGAAGAAATCATCAGGGACTGTTTCTGGGGGGATTATAGTTATACAGTTGAGGATATAAAAAAGGAATTGGATTCCGGAGATGAAAGATTCGGGCTATTTCTATTTTCAAAAATTTTATATAACTCCAGTTATCCATCTAAATATATCAGAAAACTATTCGATACGGATGAGGTCAGGTTCTTTCTCTCAAAAATTCCAGAGGGGAGGAGTGAGAGGGACTCCCGCCGCAGACAGCTTGTGCAGTTTAATGTTCTTGGAGAAGCAATTGATATTAAAGGTCTGAAATGGCGGATCAGATAGATTACAGCAAATTATATCAGGTGCAGAATGAAGTACTTGATGTGGTTTTTTCAGAGGAGAGTATTTTCTACCTCACCGGAGGGACATGTATTAACAGGTTTTATTCTGAAAAAAGATATTCTGACGATCTTGATTTTTTTACTAACGACAATAATCTTTTCAGGGAATACATCCGGATTATTTCTAATAGTTTTGATGAAAAAGAAATTGATTTCGAGACTGTTGCAGACTCAAAAGATTTTATGCGCATAAAAGTAAAAGATATTCTTAAAGTTGATTTTGTAAATGATCGCACTTATTATTACGGGCGGACTGTTAAGTCCGAAAGCGGATACGTCCTTGATAATGCGATGAATATGTCGGCCAACAAGCTTTGCGCCATAGTTGGACGGGATGAACCCAAAGATGTTTTTGATCTTTTTTTGCTTTCGACATTAACAGAGTATAGCTGGAAAACCATTTCTGAAATAGCACACCAAAAAGAACTATTTGAAAATGATATGCTTGAATACAGGCTTAAAACTTTTCCACTATTTTTGTTGGACAAGCTTGTACTTATAGACCGGAGTTTTCTGTCTGTTGTAAAATCGAACTACCATATTATGGTTGATGATATTATTCATGGGAATAATAATAGTCTCTTTCGTAGATTTTAATTAAAGGCAACCCCTAAAAAATAAGTTTATAAAGTTTCATGAATTGTCACTACTGACAAAAATGTCATCAAGAGGAGGCCGCAGGCTGACGTGAGGATCTCAAAATACAACAAGTTAAAGGGAAAAAACAGGATGCTGTGTGAGATTGCCATACCTCGATACGGCCGGGGCTCGCAATGACAGAGTATATCGGAAAACATGTCATCTCGAGGAGCGTAGCGATCCGGCGATCTCAACAGGCAATATCGCATTCATGGAAATCAGTGAGTAAAGAGATAACCACGCCCAGATACGGCCGGGGCTCGCAATAGCATAAAGTAAAGTAAAAAGTTTAATGATATAGAAGGCAATAATGAAAGGAATAATACTCGCCGGCGGCTCCGGTACACGGCTTTATCCCATTACACAGGTTGTTTGCAAGCAGCTTCTTCC
>Ga0302241_1001725_pt1 | contig 14914 bp, 11 predicted proteins | sample AAG_UR_Arg_MG_FD_193532 | JGI IMG/M metagenome (GOLD analysis project Ga0302241, IMG submission 193532) | Enriched activated sludge microbial communities from anaerobic digester in WTTP, New Holstein, Wisconsin, United States - AAG_UR_Arg | ecosystem: Engineered > Bioreactor > Anaerobic >... | reverse complement strand
TCCACTGAGCAGTTCCAGTACGACCTTCGATTTGAATTCCGGGTTATAAGTATTTTTCTTCTTCATCTCACTATTGTATTCGGTTCTGTCATATTTTTCATGTCTCATTTTATGGGAGCACTATACTGTAGCCGGTACGGGTTTCAGAGTGTTCATTCTTGTCCGCGCCTGCCTTATTTGAAATCTCTGCTTCCATGAGCCTGCTGCAAAGCCAGTCCAGCATGGAAAGCATCGGGTCGGGTTCCGACAGACACTGCAGTAGCAATTCTTCAAGTCCTGTGTTATTCTTTTTCAAAGCCATTGGGATTCTCCTTTTTGTAAGTGTCTCGAACACATTTAGTTTAAAGGAGCCCTAATGGCTTTGCTATATCTTTTCTTCAGCAAAATTGCGAACTTGATTGTACTCTATCCAACGAACAGTATAGAGAATTTCAACAGACAGCTGCGGAAAGTTACAAAGACAAAGAGCGCCTTCGTTTCCGATGACGCCCTGATGAAGATGCTATATTTGGTTACGATGCAGGTAACAGAAAAGTGGACTCAGCAAATTCGTGATTGGCCGGCAATTATGGACAATCTGGTGATACACTTCGGCGACAGGGTGAAACTGCTCTGTTGAACGAAGAATCCGCTAAATTCATGGTTACAGACCGGCTCGGGGATGTTTACACAAAATTTTCCGCACTACCTTGAAATCCATTTGCCACAGTTTGATTCTCCTTTTATTTCTACGCCCAAATCCATAAAACAACTTGCAATCACAGACTTTTTGCGAGTACTCTCCGCAAAGAAAGTTTATTATAATAATATCGAGCATCGGATTTAACAATTTCATTAATGCTGCATTATTGATTCCTAAGCGAAGCATAATCTTTTATAATTCCTCTGCTTCGCTCGTTTCAACGTCTTTCAAGGTTTTGCCTTCAACAGTTTTCCAAGCGGTATATCCATTAGAACTTGCACCCGTTACAAACATCGAAGCAGCAGATGGTGACGAAAAGAGCATGTCTTCTAAAAGCGTATAATTTTCATCAACCTTGGCCTTTTCACGAGCCTTTTTTGCTACCCCTGAGCAAGTCTTTTCATTGGTTTTAGAATTGATAACACTGCCACGTAAAACGATATACCCTTCACTTGAACGTTTGCATTTCGCTTTTACTGTCATGCCGGTGTTCTGCATTTTTTGCTCCATAAAAAACTCAAGGTTGTCGTCGTCCTCTTCATGATCTGTATTATGGATTGTTCGATTTTGAACTAATGGCTCGAATACCAAATGTCCAAGTACACCCATCACAATTTTTGCATATTCCACATACTCTTCAAGTTCGCTCTCTTTTTCTTCTGTAACATTTCCGGCATTAGGTTCATTTCCGTTCTTAGCTTCGTAACGATTAGCATTTACGGCAAGGGCAAAGAATCGATTTTCAAGCCAACTAATCTCGGTTGCCCCAAAAATGTTATTTGATGTCGTGAAAGCTACAGCTTCATACCAATCTTCAAGGCCTTGTTTCGGGGAGGCGTGATGTTCTTTTAAACGGTTCAAAATACCTTCTCCATTTTTCCGAGTCCCAGATTGACCGACATAAACTAAAGGTTTGTCGCCATCACCTTTACTGAAAAGGAAATATACCCCACTCTGTTTAAGGTAGTCAATGTTCTTACAGTCTACAAGTTTTACCCGTGGAATTTTATAAGCGACACCTGTCCAATTAGCAAGCGTACACTTGATGCGTCCGTTTGGGGTGCTGTCCATCAGAAAATAATTCATATTTTTGCCTGCCATGGCGTTTGCCTCCTTAAAATTTATCCTCTGGCTTCAATCAACAAATAAGTCGGGGTTATTGATACTCATATTCTCAACCTCAGAAATCACACTAAAATTACCGCAGTTGAGGATGTCTTTTTTTATTTTGACAGGTCTGCTGTCGTCTAACCCAACCACATACTCACTCCGGTGCTTCCGAATAAACAGGGCTGTTTCACGAGAGAATCCGTTCCGCTGGAGGAATATTGTCAGTTTATTTGTTGTACCGTATTCGACGAATTCATACCAATCGTTGTTCATCTCGCCCTCGATGCCGTGAATCCGCTTGTACGCTTCTGAAAACCTCAAAAAGTAGTTTGCAAAGCTGAACAGAACGATACTCTCAATCGCTTGGAGTGTTTCCGACATGACGATGTTTCTGTGCATCATTGATTGATGATTATAAGGAATTAATTGACCGCCAATGCGGACTTTATATTTGGGACTATTTTGTGCATATGTAAGCGATTTGTCGATAATCATTCCGAGCCCATTGCCACTAACCCAATGACGTAGAATAACGGCATACCAACTAAGGCGTTTTTTATTACCGATAGTTTCGGAACTTTCACATTTACCCCAACCAAAAATATCATATAACTTCTCAAGGAAAGCTTGTGGCTCACCATGCTCTGTGCGTCCATCACCATCAATAGTGGGATACTCTAACCCCCACGCAATGTTGGCAGATAAGCTTTTAGTTTGATCAACAGATGTATTGATATCGTCGTCCGGTCTTATATCATCTCTTTCAAATATCGCCTTGATTTTGCTTTCATCTTCCGGTGTTAAGAATTCGCTGAACTCTCGTCTTACAATGCTGTTTCTGCCCTTCATTATGTCTCTGAGCAAAATTAGGCAAAACTTTCTTGTCAAATCAAAAGAGTCCTGCGATTGCCCTTGGTCTTTTACCAAGTTGGTGTGTCCTTGTAATAGGCATGTGACAATTTGCTTTTTTTGCTTGGGTTTTAGTTCAGTGTCAAGGGGGAGTTTCTGTTCCGGGACTTTCTTTTCAAGTAGCTCAACAAAATCTTTAACCTGAAGATTCTCCTCAAGTCGAACCAAGAACACATTGCCATATAGGTTGTAATTGATGCGTCCGACTCGTCCGACAAGATTTCTAAAATCAACGGCAGTCATTTTTGTTTGTCCACGGCCTTTTCTGTAAGTAGTGATAAACAAATTATCAGCGGGCAGATTAACGCCTTCAACAAGCGTACTGGTACAAAACATTGCCACGATTTTTCTGTCACGAAACAGCTTTTCTATTTTCATGCGAATAGAAGCTGGTAGATAGCCAATGTGGTAAGCAATACCTTTCTTAATTAATTTTGCGAGAAAATAATCCTTGTGGACTTGATTCGCGATCTCCCTGGCAACAGCATCGAGTTCACTGTCATTTTTATCCTGTTCGTACTTCGCATAATCAATTGCTGCTTGAATAGCTTTGTCTTTTGAGTTGAAGTATATAATAGTCTGAACACCCTTACCTAAGTGGGAGACAATATTGCTGAACGGCACTTTTATTGCAGCTTTGCTGATTTCCATTAGTTGACCACTACGGTCATTAAACAGATGTATGCCTCCATCAACACAGTCAATTAGGTATTTTACTTGGCTTACAGGTGAAAAACTTGTAGCCAGTTTATTGTAATCCAGATTGGTAGCTTCAAACGCTTCAGGAACTAACTTGAGATAGATCTCAGGATTTGGAATGTTAGGTGAAGCAAAAATGATGTGAGGTTTTCGCTCTCGCTGAGCGAGCATATCTATGTTTTTATAATAGAAGGTGCTACGCTTGTCCTTGGATGTGATTTTGTGTGCTTCATCGATAAATAAGTAGTCAATATCTTTATCCTTGTGACGAATCAGAAGATAAAGCAGTCGCTCAGGTGTGAGAACATAGATGAAGTTGTGTTCTTCCTCTAGTGCCAATGCTCCGGCAGATGTAACGACACGATAATTCATTTCTTTAAGGAGTGCGCCGAGGTCGCTAATAATTTTACTCGACACTTCATTAATAAGTGCTTTGGTAGGTACAATCAGAGCGTAATTGAACTTCATACCGTCCTGTACTTGCTTCTTTATAAACATCCTCATAATAAAGGACTTGCCCATAGAGGTGGGACCCGAATAGCTGAAATATGGCTCTGTCAGACGGTCATAGATTTGTCGTTGTGGTCGAAAAAACAACTTATCAGGCTCAGCAGGAATGGACACCAGTTCTTTACTGTATTCTTCATGAAAACGTTCAAGCAGATTACGGCGAACGGATATCGGGGCAACTTTTTTATTCTCAGCTGTTTCAAGTCCCTGATAATTACCTGTATTTGAAAGTACCGAATTAAGGTATATATCTATTTCCGGATTATTAGGCTCTATCTCCTTTAATAGTGCGACCATTTCTTGTGCCCAAGTCATATGGCTGTCAGCAGGTGATTTTGACAATATGTCGGCAAAACGTAGAGCATCAGAAATATTTACAGGCTTGTATTCACTCTTAATTTGAAAGAGGCGCAACGAATAGTTGTATAAGATATTCTCATACAACTCATTAAGATAGGGATTCTTGTCAATATCATCAAATATGACATTACCTAATGATACAGTGTTCCTATTCGCCACTTTGCACCCCTCCCTTAAATCCAAGAAGGGACTTCATAATCTCTTGCTTATCTTCATCCGCTTCATTGAATGGCAAAAAGTAGAAGTAAAAAGAGTAGAACTCCATTCCCGCAGTTTTAATCTTTTCTATGATATAGGAAACATGAGCTTGAATATCTTTTCGCATTTTTTTCGCTACTAGTTCGCGAAATTCTGCAGATGGGCGGTTTTTTTCTATTCCCAACGAGTAACCGAGAAACACGCCAAACGCAGTATCATGGGCAATTGTTTGTCCTTTGCTTGGTATGATGATGTTCTTTAATTGTTCGGCAACTTCCGGTGCAAACTCCTTATCAAACGCTGTGCTTTCTACAAGTCGGATTTCCCGTGAAGTATCATTCTTTATAGCTTCAAGTGTGATAAAGGCATCGTCGATTGCATCCCTTGGATCTCCTACGATGCGAGACTTGCCAAACACCATCTGGAAAGATGGCATTTCCGCGCCGGTCTGCAGTAAATGAACGCAGCTGGTGCCGGTCGTCAGTAATTCATCGGACGGGGTGTCAAATTTACTGAACACTTTTGGAGCATCAAGTATCTGTTCCAAAAACACATACAGCATCAGGTCACCCAGTTCGTCACCAAGCCAAGTCAAATCGCCGTTGCAACGGTAGTGCAACAATTCGACTGCTTTCAGACCAATGAGCGTTATCTCATCATCATTCATAAACTTCTTTATGCGTTCCCGCGAGTAAATGTATTGACCTATGTTTTTCAATAGAAACTTCTTTAGGGCATCGAAAGAGAACGCATTGTCAACCACGCTCAGTTGAAACAAGCGCAACTGGTAAGGGTTTATTAAACCCAGCTTTTCGTCATGTGATACTTCTGTGAAAACACCGTCAAAACCGGCATCCTTAAGCGTCTTTTTCAACACACTCGATGAAGCATCGTGAGTTTGCTCCCTTAAATGCGATTCCTTAGAAACAGACTTGGTTGTGATAAAACTAATGATTGCATCTATAGTGTTTTCTGGTTGCATATTGTTAGTGTCACGTATAGCTTTCAGAAAATCACCGATCATCAGGAGGATTTCGCTTACGCGCTTTATCTCTGCTGTAATGCTATCAATACTTTCTGCAGGCAAGCTCTTAATCTGTTCTTCAAGTGTTGCTTTTTTGTCATTCCAATATCGTATGTAACGTTCGTGATTTGCTACAGTGTAGACATTCAGATCGGCATTCTCAAGCACAACATACATAGTGCGGGCTTTCCAATTAACATCCTTGTATAACTGACAGGCCTCATACATGCAATTGATAGACTTCAAATACTCATCTGAAATGAGAAGCACAGCGTACTCAGCTTGGCGAATACGGTTCATGAATTCCTCAATACTACCCCACGGAGCAATGTCATTTGTATCGCGCAGGATAGGACAAACTGTGCGGACAGAGGACTCTATCTTATCTGCAAAGTCTTTTTGTTCTCTATTGTACGAGATAAATAATGACATCGTCTTACTCCTTTGAATTTATTGAGATGCCCAAACATCAGCCAGATTTTCCGCTTGCTTCATCACGAGCTCTATTGCAGCTGGCTGCTTATCGGGCGGATAACCATATTTGTTCAGTATTCTGCGAACTATGACCATAATACGTGCACGGGCTGTCTCCTTAATTGCAAAGTCGATGGTCGCGTTCTTTCTGACCTTATCGGCTATCTCCCGTGCAATTGCCCTTAATTGGTCGTCTCCCAGAACCTTTACCGCACTGTCATTGGTTTCAAGTGCATCATAAAAAGCAAGCTCATCCTCAGAAAGACCCATGTCTTGGCCGCGTTTATCAGCCGCGTTAATCTCACGAGCGATACGAATAAGTTCTTCGATAATTTCGGCAGTTGTCAAGAGGTTGTTCTGATACCTCTTTATTGCGCCATCCAGCATTTCCATTAATGTTTTTGATTTGGCCAGGTTGTGTTTGGAGCGTATTTTTATCTCATCAGATAACAACTTTTTTAGGAGTTCGATGGCAACATTCTTATATTTCATTCCTTCAATTTCTTTCAAGAATTCTTCCGAAAGAATGGATAGTTCAGGTTTTTCAAGTCCCGCCGCACCAAAGATGTCCACGACTTGGTCAGAAGAAATAGCAGAGTTTACGATATTCCGTATAACTGAATCATAACTCTCGCCTTTTCCATTGCCGCCCGTTTCAAATTTTGTTAGTCGTGCTTTGACCGCTTGGAAAAATGCAATCTCTTCAGCATTTTCAAAAGTGGCAGGATCAGGCTTAGCAAGAGCGTATGCCTGCCCTAACAACGAGACTTCACGGATAAAACGATTCTTACCATCGTCCAAACCAAGAATGAAGTCCTCCGCTTGCAATATCAGCGACAGCTTATCCTTAACAGCACTGGAGAAGAAAGCCGAGTAATCAAAACCATAGAGTATGCAGCGCACAACCTCCAGCTTTTCAAGCATTATCTCAACAGCCTTCTGATGTGTTTCAGCCGGAACACCTTTGCCACCGCTTTCTGCGTAAAAACCAAGAGCCTTTTTTAAGTTTGTGGCAATGCCTATGTAGTCTACAATTAGACCGCCGGGCTTGTCCTTAAACACACGGTTTACACGTGCGATAGCCTGCATCAGGTTATGGTCTTTCATCGGTTTATCAATATACATTGTATTAAGACACGGAGCATCAAAGCCGGTGAGCCACATATCGCGTACGATGACAATTTTCAGCGGATCGTTCTCATCCTTCAAGCGGAGGGCAAGAGCTTTTCTCTGTGCTTTAGTCGTATGGTGCTTCTGGATTGCGGCACCGTCTGAGCTGCTGGAAGTCATAACGACCTTGATAGATCCTTTGTCTAGGTCGTCACTGTGCCATTCGGGACGCAATTTAACAATCGCATCATAAATTTCTACCGCAATACGGCGGCTCATGGCTACTATGAGAGCTTTTCCCTCAAAGGCCTTCTGTCGTTCTTCAAAATGCGTCACAATGTCATTGGCGAGAATACGGATTCTATCCTCGTTTCCGACAATTGCTTCCAATTTCGCCCACTTCATTTTTGCTTTAGTCGCTTCGTCAGCTTCGCCAACCTCATCAAGTTCTGCATCAAATTGTTCGATTAAGCGCTTTCCTTCCTCAGTAAGATTGACTTTGGCGAGTCGACTTTCGTAGTAAATCCTTACAGTTACCTTATCCTCAACTGCTTGAGCGATGTCATAAATATCAATATAGTTACCAAAGACAGCAGGTGTGTTCGCATCCTGCTTCTCAACAGGCGTTCCTGTGAACCCAATAAATGTGGCGTTTGGAAGCGCGTCACGGATATACTTAGCGAAACCGTAAGCAATCCGCTGACCAACTACCTCGCCGTTTTCTTTAATGTCACGGAGCTTAGCGTTAAATCCATACTGGGTACGATGTGCTTCGTCAGCAATAACCACGATGTTGTCACGGTCAGACAACAGTTCATAAACCGATTCGTTGTTATCCGGAATAAACTTCTGTATGGTCGTGAAGACGATGCCCCCAGACGCAACCTTCAATAGTGTTTTCAGCTCTTCGCAGGAGTTCGCTTGTGTGGGTGGTTGGCGCAAGAGTTGGCTATTGCCTGCGAATGTGTCAAACAGCTGATCGTCAAGATCATTTCGGTCTGTAATGACCACTATGGTTGGATTATTTAAGGCTCGGACGATTTTACCGGTGTAAAATACCATCGAAAGTGATTTGCCGGAGCCTTGTGTGTGCCAGATAACGCCTGCCTTACGGTCACCCTTTGGCTGATCGGAGGCGGAGGGTAACCCGTAGCTTGCAGGGTCTTCCCGAACCATATTGGTAGATTTATTTGAATAACCACTGGCGCGGATTGTCTGCTCCAATGCTTTATTGACGGCATAATACTGATGATAAGCAGCGATTTTTTTGACTGTCTCCACCTTAACTATATGTGTGACCTTGTCCTCGGTTTGTGTCTTTTCATAGGTCACGAAGCTTTGGATGTAGTCAATCAACGTTGTGGGATTGCACAACCCATGAATTAAGGTTGAAAGTTCGTTGTCAAATTTAGCGGCTTCTTTGATACCGTCTTTGGTTTTCCATGTACTGAAACGGGAATATGGTGCGGTAAGGGACCCCGCCTTTGCTTCTAAACCGTCGGAAATAATGCAAATTTCGTTATATGTAAACAAACCCGGTATCGCTAACTTATACGCCTGCAGCTGTTCATATGCCTTGTGGCAGGTGGCGTTCTCGTCAGCGGGGTTTTTTAATTCAAATATTACAAGCGGAATACCGTTAACAAACAGGAGTACATCGGGCCGCTTGTTATTGTTGTTCTGAACAACAGTGTACTGGTTGACAACGAGGAACTCATTGTTAAGAGGGCAATCGAAGTCTACTACCCGAACAGTGTCACCTTTGATGTCGCTGTCGTTGCGGTACTCTACAGGAACGCCATCCACGAGCATTTTATGGAACTCCTCATTATCAGCGAGTAAGTTTGAGGTGGCTATTCGCGACAGCTTACGAACCGCGCTCTGAATGGCATCAGCGGGGATGGTCGGGTTCAGCTTGTGCACCGCTGTCTGAAGCCGACCCATAAGCAACACATCCCCGTAACTGCTACGTTCGGGATTCAGAGCGTCCGGAGCGAGGTCAACTCCGGATATGTAGGTATAACCGAGGCTCTGCAACTCCTCGATAGCCATTTCTTCTATTGCAGATTCGCATAGTTTTGCCATTTTTTCGCCTCCTTATTGTTTCACCCTCACTTCACCACTGATTAGCTTCGGGAGAAGCGTGTCGCGTAGTTTTTGTAGAATAAGTATTTGAAAACAGTTTCGTGAAATTTTTTCCATCATTGGATCGATAACTATACTAAACAAGTTCACCATTTTTGAGTTTGGAACAACCACTTCAAAACTTTTAACATCATCACTGTTAATATGTTGTTGAGCTCCTCCTGTTTGCCGACTAACAAGTGCATCCAGATTTTCTTTTAGCCACAAATAAATGAAATTGTTTGATAATTCTGCTTTTGGTACTAATCCAATTACTGATTGATTAGCGGCAAACGAATACTCAATAATACTTATTTGCCCTAATGTTGCACCTGTGATTGCAATTACCGTTGTTCCGGCAGGTAGTAATTTAGCAGCAGATTTTTGTAGTGCCTCTTCAGTAATAAATTCACTTGCTTCAAGTATTCTAAAATCGTTAACCTTACCTGAGTTTATCCACCCTACTGTACCGTTTTTCCAATAAGATTCAATTTTTCGAGATGGTGTGCCTCCCAATAGAATATTATATTTACTGGAAATAGGAACGACATCCCAATCCTCGCTTGCATCCTCAACAAACCACTTTCTAAAATACGTCTGAGCCAAGTCTTCTAGCGTTTTATTCTGCCTGGTTAAAAGGTCGATTTTATCATCAAGCGAGGATAAAACTTCCGCTATGGCTTTTTGCTCTGGGAGAGGGGGAATTAATAAAGTTATATTCTCAAAGTCTGTCTTATTTACAATAGGAACAGCTGTACCTGACTGACCATAAGTCCTCAGAGTGTCATAAATTGCAATTAAAGAATAATAAACAAAATCTGAACTAAATTCTGAACTAACAATTATTGAATTTATTTGCTGATTTGTTATAACCACTTCTTTACTTATAGCTACTTTCCCCATATCAGAACCTATACAAGTTACAAGTACAGATTGTGGCGGCAATAGTCGATTCTTATATTTATCTGCACCAATTTTCGATAAAAATCTATCTGTTCTATCACAATATTTAAAATAATATTTAAAATCGGTTGGAGTCACAAATGGTATATCCGTGCCAAAATATTCTGGTATTTTACTTGAAGGCGTGGTTCCTGTAATAACTGTACCTATGTCTTTTATCTTAAACTCTCTCCATTCCGTCATAGCTCAATCCCTACTTTCGCCAGATTTTCCTTTATCCTATCATCCAGCTTCGCGCACTCTTCCATCTGCATCTTTAGTTCTGCTTTCAGCTTTTGAACACGCTCTTCAAAGTCGAAGTCGTCTTCTTCATCCGGCAGGCCTACATAACGCCCCGGTGTTAGAACATAATCCAATGCGGCAACCTCTGATACAAGCGCAGATTTACAAAAGCCGGGTACATCCTCATATCCTTCGCTTGTCTTCCAGTTGTGATATGTATCGGCAATTGTGCTGATATCCTCATCGGTAAGTTCACGAGTACGACGATTTATCAGCTTACCCATATTCCGCGCATCGATAAACAGAATCTTGTCACGACGGGGATGGCTGTGGTCGCTTTCCTTTGCACGGGAAAGGAACCACAAGCAAGCCGGTATCTGTGTATTTAAAAACAGCTTTGTAGGCAGGTTAACGATACAATCCACCAAACCTGCTTCAATAAGCGCTTTACGGATTTTATCTTCACCGTTGGTTTTTGAAGTTAGCGATCCTTTTGCTAAAACAAAACCGGCAGCGCCCTTCGGATTCAGATGATAAATGAAGTGTTGAATCCAAGCATAGTTTGCATTATTCGGTGGTGGCGGCGTTTCGCGGCTATACTGCCAACGTCCGTCGGTGCGGAGCAACTCACCGGACCAGTCGCTGTCATTAAAAGGTGGATTCGCAATAACGAAGTCAGCCCTAAGATCCGGATGCGCATCATTAAGGAATGATCCTTCATTGTTCCACTTCACGTTTGAACTGTCGATGCCACGTAAAGCAAGGTTCATTTTACATAGCCGCCAAGTAGTCTGGTTGCTTTCCTGTCCATAAACTGATACAACGCTTTCAAACAGCTTATCGATTTCCTTTGCTTTGCCATTGTAGCGGTCTGCGTGAGCTTCGATAAACTTTTCACTCTGAACGAACATACCGCCGGAACCACAGCAGGGGTCAAAAACACGACCTTCGTAGGGTTCAAGCATTTCAACGAGCAACTGAACTACACAACGAGGCGTATAGAACTGCCCTCCCTTTTTACCCTCTGCCAGAGCAAACTGGCCGAGGAAATATTCGTAAACACTGCCCAGCACGTCATTAGAACGGGACACGCTATCCCCGAGAGCGATAGTGCTAACAAGATCTATCAACCCACCCAGCGATTGCTTATCAAGTTTCTCTTTAGCATATTCTTTCGGTAAAACACCCTTAAGGGATGGGTTGTCTTTTTCGATGGCGTCCATTGCGTCGTCTATATCCTTACCGATCGTCGGCAGTTTGGCGCGGCTCTGAAGATAATCCCAGCGCGCCTGCGGCGGAACATAAAAAACATTTTCCGCGCGATATTCATAAGGATCATTTGGATCGGCTCCGGCATAGTCACCTTCGCCCGCTTCAAGTTTGTGATACAACTCATAAAAGTTGTCCGATATGTATTTTAAGAATATAAGCCCAAGAACAATATGCTTATATTCCGCAGCATCCATATTCTTACGCAGCTTGTCCGCAGCAGCCCAAAGCACCTGCTCGACAGGCTGTTCTTTTACCTCTTTTTTTGCTTTCGCCATAGTTTTCTCCTCACTTCTTAATCTTTAGATTTTTTTCTGGCTTTGCCCCAGTTTAATAATAATCTATCTAGTGTCCTATAAATTGGACTTAATCAGAATCCATTGAGTCGGAATTATCTGCAGCGCCACCCGAACGTATCCATTCGTCAACCTCGGACAGCTTAAACTTCCATAGCCTGCCTACCTTATAGGCGGGCATATTTCTTTTTGCAATCCACTGCAAAATAGTTTCCCTCCCAACACCAAGATACTCTTGCACTTCCTTTAAGGTCGACCATTTTTCTATATTGTTTTCGCTCACACTAATAACCTCCATGTATCTTGTGTTAATCTGCTTTGAATTTTATATTTATTGAAATGTTAAATTTCCTCATGTCATTAGGGAAACAGTTTTCACCATCGCTGTCTTGCATCTCCCAAACACAATCGAATTTCCCTTCAGAACCACGGGCATCAAAGTCTGTGGTTATTTTTATATCCTTACCTGGCGGTGTATCCGGTATATCAATGGTGTTTATATCAGCTTTTGGCCGCACTTCATTGCAGTTTGCAAAAACGAGTTTGCGACCACGCCATGTCTGAGTCCCATTATTTCGAATTACCCACGTGTGCTGGAATTTATCGTAGCAGTGAACCGAATAAGAGCGCTGCGGCTTACATTCAAGAACCCAAGCACTATCTCCCGGATAAAGCGGAGTCATTCGCTTCACAGGCTGCGTGTCAGGCTCTAACAGCAATTGTTGATATTTTAAAGCGACGATATCATCGACATCATTGCTTTCGCTCTGAATAAGCAGCTGGAACTGATATGCCAGTGATTTTGATAGTAATAACCTGTCCGACTCGGCAGAAACAGGTATTGCAAAAGCTGTCATGACATCGCGAAGTCTATCTTTTCCTATATTATCGGCAAAGAACTCAGATAAAGAATCTAACGGAAACGGGTCAGGAAAGCTCGCCTTCATGTCAGTTGTTATTTGCCTACCACCTTTATAAAGCATCCGCTGATATTCAAGGTTGTCGCTCGTTTGCTTTGTCTTGAGCCTCGGTAGCGAAAACACTGTGCTACCGGCTGCGATGAAGCAATTCGTAACAAACACGCCTTGATTTTTTTGATTGTTCAGGTAGGGATATACCTTCTTAAAAAACTCAGATGCGTTTATGCGAACCACCTCACTTTTGTTGTACCAGACTTTGTACCAGATGTACCATCCCTGAGTAATTTTTTGTACCGTCGCGTCTTGATATCCTTATCTCAGATAGAGGGATCGGAGATTGAGACTGCCCGAAGGTAAAAAATAACATCTTCATTGTATTACAAAACAAGTCAAAAATCAATCCTTTTACACGAAAATGTTCAAAAAAAGTTATAAAACCATTTAAACCGATTCGTGTAGACGTTCCCAATATCGAAAAATAAATCTCAAAGCCTGAGATGCGCATTAAGGCGGCGGGATACATAAGAAGTTCCAAGCACGGCAAACGCCGTGTTCGGAGCCTCGGATGTACCCACCGTGCCTTGTCATGCCCATTTTTCAGGTGTAACGGTCGGTGTACATCGAAGCACCGACTTTTTATGTGTCCTTGTCGCCCTCATCCGCACACAGGCGGAAAGGACACAACGCATGAAAATTCAATGGAAATTCGCAGACGGAACCACATCAGAAGTTGAAGTCAATGAGGAAATCGGCAACTACATAACAGCATCACGACGCGAGGAGAGCAATCTCGCCCGCAAGGAGCGCTACCACTGCTATTCGCTCGACGCTATCGATTATGAGGGACCCGAGTGAATGCAATTGGGGTCAGACCTACACATTTGACATAATAGCCTGTTTCCATAAAAATTGAGGCTGTTTATTGTTTGAAAAAACAGCGATCAAGGAGGCAAAAACATGGCGAGGCTTTTGCGGATAGAATATCCCGGAGCTTTTTATCATGTTACCTCAAGGGGAAATGAGCGGAAGGATATTTTCAAAAGTAAAAAGGAATAACACTGGGGTCAGACCTACACATTTGACAAAATATCCGGATTGGCTGAGGCAAAAGATAACTACCTCTTGGGCAAACTTAAGAAGCGTCTCCGTCAGACGAATCTGCTTATTTGGGACGAAATGGCATGCAAGGTCGTTCCAATCCAAGTGAACGAGGTGGTGCCATAGTCGCGGCTCTTGTTTACCGGCTGACATTCAAATCTTTTGTGCCGGATAGGAACGGCGATTCATTCCGCCCTGACCGGTCATTGCAGCCTTGACATTCGCAGACAGGTGGCTCGCTTTCAAGTCAGCGACCGGCTCACTTTCGAGTTGACAAACACAGTTGTGTTTGATGCGATGGCTCTCAACCCCGCGTCGCTGGCTCTGACCGCCGCGCGCCAATGGCTCTCTGTACTGCGATCCGGTGGCTCTAAAAAACGCGTTTCGCACAGATATTCCGACCGCAAATCTACAATCTTCTGCACGCAGATAGACGTTCCCGAATGGCTGTCGCTGTTAGGCAACAACCTAATGGCTGAAAGCATCATGGACAGAATTATCCATAATGCAGTCAAAATTCTACTGAACGGTGACTCTATGAGGAAACGAATGACTCCTGGCAGCTAGTTCATTTTTACCGGGCTCGCCATCATTAACATCGTGGGCCCGTTCTCCTCGGAATCGTTTTTCGTGGTGAGTGTGACGGTGGGCCTGTTGGAGTGAAATATACAAAGATGTCTTACATCTTGAACGCGGGGAGCTTTACAAGGTCTTGCAAGAATCAAACCCTACGCTGCCCCCTGTCGGGTCGGTAGCCCGACGGAAGGGCGAGAAGGCAGTTTAAGTTCTGATCCAAAGGATTTTCTGCTCCGGGCTGTAGTAAAGTGCCCCCCAAAGTCAAGACACGAATTTTCTAATGATCCGAATAGCTCCTTTCTTCATGCGGCATAAGTCTTCTGTTGTCTTGCGAATGCATCAGGAGAAAGCCCTCCAAGTGATGCGTGCG
>Ga0302241_1001723_pt1 | contig 14932 bp, 11 predicted proteins | sample AAG_UR_Arg_MG_FD_193532 | JGI IMG/M metagenome (GOLD analysis project Ga0302241, IMG submission 193532) | Enriched activated sludge microbial communities from anaerobic digester in WTTP, New Holstein, Wisconsin, United States - AAG_UR_Arg | ecosystem: Engineered > Bioreactor > Anaerobic >... | reverse complement strand
TAGGACGTGCCATCTTAACAAACCTCCAAAGTGTTGATATTCAAATTATAACACTTTGAAGATATTTGCACAATTATTTCAAATACGTTGTACTAGTCTCATCAACTCCTTAGCCCGGTATGCCAGTAGCTTATCCCCACATTCCATGATACTTTTCCACTCGGTCTCGAAATTTGCTTTATTTTCCACCATATAATTCCAGGTGGTAATGAATGCTGTTTCTGGGCTATCGACATCAATCTGAATATCTGTACAGTACATCTGTCGTGGCAATGGATTTTTTCTTCTATTAATGTTATAAGTCTTCAGAGATTTTCGGTGCAGCGGCTTAGGTGTGAACATTCGCCCTTCAACTTCAGTCCACTTCCTCTCGTTGAAACTCTTAAACCTCAGATATGGTCTATTATCTTCACCTACCCTATTAGACATATACCGACCATACGATGAACCGCAAGTCCCGCAGAAAACCACATTTGAAAGGGAGGGTGCATTTTATCAATTGTTGTGGGTGTTTCCAGAACCCTTCAAATCAGAGATCAAAATCAAATCTGCATAGTCTCGAATCCAACCCCACGTCCCCAGACAGAGATGACCGGCATTGCAGTGACAAAAGCATCCCTGTCAACGCTGGAAATCTGCTTCGCTATCAACATAGATTCCCTTTGTGAGCAAATGGAGACAAGCTTAATGCGCTGCTCGTTGGAGTATCCGCCTATGATGTTGTACTTAGTTATGCCTCTGCCCAGCGTATTGAGGATGTAATTCTCAATCTCCGGACTTCGGTCGCTGATGATTTCCATTTTAACCATTTTATTAGTAAAGCCATAAAGCACCAGCTCCGTCGCCCACATCTGAACGATTTGCATCAGAACAGCATAAAGGGCTGTTTGAATGTCAAAGACCAGCGCAGAGAGTAAGATGACAGCCATATCAATGATGGCGATCAGCTGACTGATACTGACAAATGGAAAAAACCTCTTATGAAGAATTTTGCCGATGGAATCCGTTCCGCCTGAGGAGTAGCCTCTTAACAGGATCAACCCCGCTCCAATGCCGGCTATGACACCAAAATACACAGAAGAGAGAAACAAATCATCACCAGTCAAATTAAACTGAGCATCTGTAAAAAGCCATTGATCAAATAGCGTTAGAGTGACTGGAAATAAAACTGACAAGAGGAGGATTTTCTTGCTTTCCTGTTTTCCGAGCAAGAAATGCGTCGCTGTCAAAACGAGTGCAGACAAGCCATAGTAATAAAGTGTAAACGGAATTCCGGTTACTTTCCCCGCAAGGATGGAAAGCCCTGTGATCCCTCCGGTAATCAGACTGTTGGGTTTGAGGATCACCGTAACTGCGAATGAAAAAAGCGCAGTCCCCAACAGCAGCAGGATCAAGTCAGTAATTTTTTTCCGAACGACAACATTTTTTATGGATGACATTAAATTGAATTCTCCTTTTCACTTCGATTGCGTTCCATTAATTTCGGTCCGCCATAATTTCCAGAGTTTGAACTAACCATGATTTCAGTCCTGGGTGAATCAAGATAGACTAACCGTAGGCAAACTGTCATCTTTTCTTAGGATAACTGTCAGATGTATAAGTCGTGCGTACTTTACATGAAATATAGGTTAAATATATTTCTATGTGGCGGTCCTGATCATGCCTAATTATAAAAAAATACCATCGACAAGGTACTTTAAGCCCCCAAAAGCTTCAAGTGCCCCTGCCGATGGTTATTTTCATTATTATGTCACTCCATCTCACAAAAATGGTAATATTAACACAATGGAGTGTGTCATTACCAAAGCAGCACGTCCACAACCCATTCTTTACGTCACTCAAATCCCATCACAATCCTTTGAAGAAAGGGGCATCACAATGCGCAAAACCACTCACAAATCTATCCTGGCCACCATGATCCTTCTCCTATCCATCACACTCCTGACCCCGGCGAACACCTTCGCCGCAGCGCCATCCACCTGGGCCGCGCCCTATGTCTCAGCAGTGACCTCAGAGCCTGAACTTGAAGTCAGCAGGTTGATGACCAACTATCAAAACCGGATCACCCGAGGTGAATTTGCCTATCTGGCAGTCGCGTTATACGACTACTACACCGGAACCACACCGGAAGCCGGTCAGGCGCGCTTCACCGACACCTTTGACCCTTACGTGCTGGCGGCGAAAAATGCCGGCATAGTCAGCGGCTACGAGGACGGAAGCTACCGACCAAGCAGCGAAATCCGCAGGGACGAGCTGGCCACCCTGTTCGTGAACCTGTTTAAAGCGACAAATATTAAATACCAGCCCGCAGACGCCAGCCGCTTTGCGGATGATGCCATTATCCAGTCCTGGGCCAAGTCTTCCGTTTACATAGCCAAAACAAATGGCGTGGTCAGCGGCGTTGGATCAGGAAACTTTAATCCGGCAGGCACTGCCACCTGGGAAGAAGCCCTGATCATGCTCTACAAAGCCACACGGCTCAGAGGCGACAACCCAATCCTTGAAGTCCACTTCATTGATGTAGGCCAGGGGGATGCTGCGCTGATCAAAAAAGGCGATCACGCCATGCTGATTGACGGCGGTGACTACCTGAGTGACACACTCCTTGTCAATTACCTGAAAGCCAAAGGCATCACAAAGCTCGATTACTTAATCGCCACCCATCCGCATATGGATCATATTGGGGGACTGGACAGCGTCGTCAAAACCTTTGAGGTCGACAAAGTTATCATGCCGGCCGCGACCCAGGAGACGCCAACCTATATGAGTTTTGCAAGTGCCCTCGCCCTGAGAGAGCTTGTGCAGGAGAAACCATCGGCAGGGGAAAGCTTTGGACTTGGGAATTCGACCTTCACCCTCCTCGCGCCAAACAGCAGCAGCTATGACGACCTAAATGACCATTCCATAGTCCTGAAGCTGACAGACGGCGTCAACGACTTCCTGTTCGCCGGCGACGCCACGGCGCTTTCCGAAAGTGAGATGCTCCTGAGATTCAGAGGCCAGCTGGGCGCGGAGGTCCTCAAAATCTCCCATCATGGCAGCGATGACGCCTCCAGCCAAAACTTCCTCAATGCCGTGTCGCCAAAGTACGCCGTCATCAGCGTGGGCGCGGGCAATGATTATGGCCTTCCGTCCCAAATCGTCCTGAACCGCCTGGCCTCCATGAACGTGAAGCTCTACAGGACAGACCTGCTCGACACCATAGTTGCGAAAAGCGATGGCATCAGCATCACCTTTGACAAAGTCCCGACTGCAGCGGCCTGGCTCCCAGGCACCGTTGGATCCTCCATGCCAACACCATTGCCAGTACCAGCACCTGCGCCAACACCGGCCCCAGCCCCAGTTCCTATTGTAAGCCCTGCGCCAGTCGCACCGGGTACTGTGGTCCCTAACGGCATCATCATCAGTCTGCTGGATAAAAAAGCCGAGCTGGTCACCATCCAAAACACAACGAAGTCAGACGTCAATCTGCAAGGCTACAAGCTGGTCTCGGAGAAAGGCAATCAGATCTACGTTTTCCCGAGCTATCTCCTAAAAGCCGGCGCCTCGGTTAAAGTTGCCAGCGGAGACGCCACCGGCGACCTCTTATGGAAAACCCAAAATATGTGGAACAACTCTGAGACGGATCCGGCGGCGCTTTATGACAGTAAAGGCGTGCTGGTATCAAGGGTAGTGAAATAAGGCCGGCTAGCCGCAGGAAAATTGGCTGCCCCAGCCGAAAACAAAATAAGCTTAATGAGGTTTCAATATGAGGATCAGAGACTACAATCCGAGTGACTGTGCAGCATTATCACAGCTTTTTTACGACACGGTTCATGCAGTAAATGCAAAAGACTACACACAAGCGCAGCTTGAGGTTTGGGCGACGGGAACTGTTGACTTGGCAGCGTGGAACCAGTCCTTCCTCGAACACCTCACTTTGGTAGCTGAGCTGGACGACATCATTGTTGGTTTCGCGGATATGGACCATCAGGGCCATCTCGACAGGCTGTATGTGCACAAAGACTATCAGGGAAAAGGCATCGCAACCGCACTTGTTAAAGCACTGGAGCAAAGGACAGCAAATGATAACATTGAATTCTTTGAAACCTATGCCTCTATAACGGCAAGACCTTTTTTTGAAAAACTCGGATACACACTGCAATCTAAAAATACAGTGGTCAGAGGCAGTGTATCCCTGACAAATTTCAAAATGACGAAGAAGCCTACAACCAAACATGGGTAAAAAATAGCGTTTTTTACGCATATCACATCAATATAGGTAATTGAATCCATCCGACTACTTATAAGAAAACAACCAACAAAGGCAGGTGGTGCATATGCCGATGGTCACAACTCAAGCCCAAGGCATCCTGAGTTTCATCCAACAAGCCGAATCCCTCAAAAAACATCTGCGTACCGCCTGGTCCAGCGATGGCCGTCACGAAAGCATAGCGGAGCACACCTGGCGTATGAGCCTGTTGGCCATGTGCCTACTTCCCTATGAGCAGGAACTGAATCCAGCCAAGGTGCTTAAAATCTGCCTGATCCACGATCTCGGTGAAGCCTGCGAGGGCGACGTCTCCGCAATCCTCAGCGAAGACAAAGACAATAAAGCGATTCGTGAGAAAGTGTGCCTGGACCAACTGCTCCAAAGCCTGGAACCTCAGCTGCGCGGCGAGTTTCTGTCTCTCTGGCAGGAATACAACGAGGGCCACTCGGCCGAAGCTAAATTTGTTCGTGGCGTGGATAAGCTTGAAACCCTCATCCAGCACAACCAGGGGCTCAATCCTGTCAACTTGGATTTCGCCTTCAATCTTGAGTATGGCAGCGAATGGACGTCCAGGAGCGAAACCTTGTCGGTTCTCAGAACTCTGATTGACAATGAGACGAGCGAGAACGCAAAAAAGGACAAACTTAAGGCTGATGCCGATGGTCACACCACACCCAACCACGCCCAAAACACACCTTAAGGAGCCCACACCCATGAAGCACCTGACCGTCACCGCCGCCATCCTCATTCACAATGGCGAAATCCTCTGCATGCAGCGTAAAGAGAGTGAGCGCGAGTACATCTCACTAAAATACGAATTCCCCGGCGGCAAGGCAGAAGCGGGGGAGACCATGGAAGACGCTTTGTCCCGGGAACTGAAAGAAGAGCTGAATCTGGATCTCAGAGTCAAGTCAAACAATTATTACATGACGGTGGATCACATCTATCCGGATTTTTCAATCACCATGCATTGTTATAAATGCGAAATCTCAAATAGAACCATTGAGTGCATCGACCATCACCATTATGTCTGGCTGCCCTCAAATCAGCTCGATACCTTGGACTGGGCGCCGGCGGATTGGCCGGTGGTGAAGCGGTTGATGGGGAAAGAGTAAAGAGTTGTCGTGCCATCTGTAACATCTCACGATGAAACAGGTCGCACGACGCTTTCAGACTTTAGTCTTTATTTTGGATTAAGGAATTTGTTCAACATTTATTTAAACGAAATACGGCTATAATAAAATATAGCCTTATTTCGTTTAAATAAATGTTGTTCTTTTTAACTCACAACTATATAATTCAGATATGGAGGTGCATAGCAATGAGACTGAAAAAGCAGCTTCCGTTAGATAAGAAAATACTCAGCACAGTTGAACTCAGAAAAATGGGATTCACTTATTTTATAATTAATCAATTAGTCGAAGAAGGCAGACTAAGAAAGTTGAACAAAAGTAACTTTGAAAATTGTGACTTTTCTGGTGAAGATTCCGATTTTTATTATGTTCAGGCGTACACACCATCCGGTGTAATTTGCCTGTTAAGTGCAGCAGTGTATTATAGGTTGTCTAATTACAGACCGGATGCTATAGATATTGCAGTACCTAAGAACAAAAGAATAACGACATTGCCTGATTGGCCGTATTTCAAATTGTATTATTTTGATGAATTGCGATATGAAACCGGAATGATAAAAGTTGGGGATCTAAATAATTGGTTCAAAATATATGATGTTGAAAAAACCGTCGTAGATGTAATTTATTATCGCAACAAGGTGGGGATCGAAGAAACAAAAGAAATTTTGATAAATTACTTGAACAGGGAGGACAGAGACCTTAATAAGCTAATACGGTACGGTGAATTACTCAAATGCAGTGATATCCTAAAAACTTATCTGGAGGTTCTCGTTTGACTAATGCGGACTCTATAAAAGCTAAACTGAAAAATCAGGCCGCTCTTAATGGAAATTTATTTAATGATATGTTGATTGCATATTGTATTGAAAGGACAATCTACAGAATTGCAATTTCTGAGCATTGTGAAAATTTTACCTTGAAAGGTGGAATTTTCTTATATGCAATTTTCAAAGGTGATTTTACAAGAGTTACCACTGATATTGATTTGTTAGCCACTTCAATTACAAATGAGTTAACAAAATTTGAAAGTATTTTTAAGGAAATTTTTTCGATCAAATACGGTGATGCAATCACCTATGATCTGAATTCACTTAAGGTTCGGTCTATTACTGAATTTAAAAAGTATCATGGTATTAACCTATCAGTTTTCGCATACTTAGATAGAACTAAAATCCCAATAACCATAGACATTGGATTTGGTGATGTGATTCATCCCAATCGCGTTTTGATGAATTTTCCAGTTATACTTGACATGGATACGCCACAAATTTACGCCTACTCATTGGCATCTGTCATCTCGGAAAAATTTGAGGCTATTGTAAATCTTGGTTATGCAAATAGCCGATTGAAGGACTTTTATGATATATATGTGCTTCTTAGTACCTATGATTTTGTTGGACATGAACTTGCAGAAGCGCTGAAGGAAACTTTTGCACATAGAGGTACAAATTTTAATGATATAGTAGCTTTTGAAGAGGGATTTGCCAATGATACAGTGCGCATTTCAAGATGGAATGCATTTGTAAAAAAGAAAAAAGCAATGGTCAAAATCGATTTTGAAGAAGTGATTGAAAGTATTAAGGTGTTTTTAATCCCGGTAATTGATTGTATACAAAACAAACAACGACTTGAGAAAAAATGGGTCGCAAAAGATCAAACTTGGAAGTTTTAGATTATTATTGATGTTCAAGACTGCTTATTTTCAATTGGAGTGATTCGCAATGTCGTCCATCGTTTTAATAGCCCCCAATCTCGCGGTCGCCTCAACGGCTGAAAAAGCAAAGAAGAAATATAATTTGGATCTGGACATTCATGTAGGACTCATGGATGAAGGCGTTGAAATTGCGGAAAAGCTTATTAAGCAAGGCACAAAAGTCATCATCTCCCGCGGCGGCACCGCTATCCTCTTAAGAAAAAAATGGGATCTCCAGGTGGTCGAAATCAAAATGGTCCTGGATGACGCAGTTTCAGCAATCAAGGAAGCCAGCAAATTCGGAAAGAAGATTCAATTTGTTGGTTTTTCCAATCATCTAAAAGGATTTGACTCCTTAGGACCCCTCCTTGGACTAGAGATTCAACAGTCCGTTCTGGAGGATTGGAAGGATGCCAAACCTCAAATCATGGAAGCCCAGCAAAAGGGCGTCAATGTTATTGTTGGCGGCGCCTTTCAAAACAAAATCGCTGCAGAACTAGGCATGCCCTCAATTTTTCTGAGTTCCAGCGAGTCTGCAATCTACCTGGCCTATTCCGAAGCTATGGCCCTGCTTAACGTGATTTTGTCCAAAGAGCGTTCCGAACGCGAATTTCAAGAGATTCTCGACTATTCAGGGGACGGCTTTGTAGCCATTGACAACTTCGGTCAGATCACACTGGTCAATAATTTTATCAAGAGAGTCTTTCAAACGGGTTCAGAGGAGTTGACTGGAAAGAACATCAAAGAGAGCCTGCCGTTGATCGGTAACCTCGTCGACTTTTTGAATCCGGATGTCCAGGCCAGCAGCGACGTGATTAATACCGGCGACTATACCCTGCTTTATAATAGAATCAGATTGGTCAATGACGACGTTATCGTAGGCGCCATGGCGACACTGAAGGACATTCGGCAAGTGCAGGCAGAGGATCAACGCATCAGGCTAAAACAGTATGCCGATGGTCTCTATGCCAAATACAACTTCTCAGATCTCATAGGATCCAATATTGACTTCGTGAATTCAAAAAAAATGGCAGAAAGCTTTGCGAAAACCGACTCAACGATTCTAATTACGAGCGAATCAGGAACGGGCAAGGAACTCTTCGCTCAGGCGATCCACAACGCAAGTCCAAGAGCAAAAGGGCCTTTTGTTGCGATCAACTGCGCCTCATTAGCTGAAAGCATCCTCGAAAGCGAATTATTCGGCTATGTCGAAGGCGCATTCACCGGAACCAGAAAAAGCGGGAAACCCGGGGTTTTTGAAATGGCAAAAGGCGGGACCATATTTCTTGATGAAATTGGCGAGCTTCCAGTCAATCTGCAAAGCAAGCTTCTTAGAGTCCTTCAGGAAAGGTCTGTCATGCGCTTGGGTGATGACAAGATCATTCCGGTGGATGTGAGAGTTATAGCCGCCACAAATCGGAACTTAGTTGAGAATGTGAAGGGTGGAACCTTTAGAAAGGATCTGTTTTTTAGACTGAACGTCCTCCGGCTGACCCTGCCTCCGCTGAATAAGCGCGGTGATGATCTGCTGCAGCTTGCGAGCTTCTTTCTTAAAAAGCATGGTGTTGAGAAGGAAGCGCCTTTAAGTGAAGATGTGACGTACCTACTTCAGAATTATTCCTGGCCCGGCAACATCAGAGAGCTTGAGAATCTGATGGAACGCGTCGCTGTTCTGGGACAGAGCAATGATCTGTTTGATATTATTTGTGAGCACATCCGTGAATTTGACTCATTGGATGATTCACACAAAGAGAACTTAACCGTAGATTCAGTGGTGAAGGCCTTAACTGCCACTAAAGGTAGTAAAACAAAAGCTGCTAAATTACTGGGTGTCCACAGAAGCACTCTATGGCGTTTTCTGGATGACCACCCGGATGTGAAGGTCGATAAGTTATAACAAAACGTTGCGCGCGACATAAAAAATGTTGCATGCAACGTTTTTTATTTGTGCTATTTTTTTAGGAATCTCTGCAGCCCTTCAAAATACACGATCATCAAAATCTAAAATATTTGGCATGATTATTGCTCTTATTGTTGGCACATACACATGGAGGTGGTCCTTTGAAACGGGTAATGCACACAAGCGAAGTTATTCCGGTAATTTCGCAACTTGTCATGAAAGCATGTTATGAGCTTAATGACAACGTCATGGACGCATTTAGAGAGGCTTACAAAAAAGAAAAATCCATTTACAGCAAGGAGACCCTGGACTTGCTCATCAAAAACGCGGAGTACGCGAAAAAAGAGCAAATTGCGTGTTGTCATGACACGGGGACATGTGTCGTCATCATGGAAATTGGTCAGGAGGTATCCTGGGAAGGGCCTTCACTTATCGATCAGATCAATGAAGGCGTCAGAAAAGGTTATAAAGAAGGCTACTTAAGAAATTCAATTGTCAGAGATCCGCTGGATCGCGTCAACACAAATGATAATACGCCCGCAGTCATCCATACTGAGATTGTGGAAGGCGACCAAGTCTCTATCACGGTCATGCCAAAAGGCGGCGGCAGCGAAAATATGGGCAGCTTTACAACCCTGGTGCCAAGTGAAGGCATTGAAGGCGTCAAGAAGTTTGTGCTCGAGACTATTATGCAGGCGGGTGGAAAAACTTGTCCCCCAATCATTGTTGGTGTAGGCGTTGGCGGTACTATGGACAAAGCAGCCTGGATCGCAAAAAAAGCGTTGCTCAGACCTATTGGTGAGCGAAATTCAAAACCCCTTTACGCCACCCTTGAAGAAGAGCTTCTGGAAGCTATCAACGATACCGGCATAGGAACCTTAGGCATGGGCGGCACTGTTACTGCGCTTGATGTCCATATTGATTACTATCCATGCCACATCACCGCGCTGCCGGTGGCGGTTAATCTGCAGTGTCATGCGAGTCGGCATGCATCTGCGGTCATTTAGTTTACGAGGAGGCTTTAGAGTGAAAGAGTATTATATGAATCTCCCTTTGACAAAGGACAAACTCAAGGATCTGGAGATTGGAGATATTGTCTATCTGACAGGTTATCTATATACTGCAAGAGATGCAGCACATAAGAGAATAGAAAATTTCTTGCTGGAAGGCAAACAGCCACCGGTGGATTTTCAGGACATTTCGATTTTCTATGCAGGACCTTGCCCGACGAAGCCGGGCAGAACAATGGGATCAATAGCACCTACGACAAGCATGAGAATGGACAATTTCGTTGAGATGACCTTTGAACTTGGCATGTCAGCAATGATTGGAAAAGGTGACAGATCAGAGTATGTTGCAGAACTCTGCAAGAAATATTCAGGTGTTTATTTGCTGAGCATCGGCGGGGCCTCTGCTTTGATCTCTGAGCAGGTGAAAACTTGCGACGTCGTGGCATTTGAGGATTTAGGGACCGAGTCCATCAAAAAATTATATGTTGAAAACCTGCGCGTCATTGTAGGCATTGATACAAAGGGTCAGGTTTTTCAAGATCAGGAAATTGCCAAGTATCGTAAATCAGCAGTCTAATACATAGTGGAGGTTAGCCGAATGTTCAAAAAGTGGAAAGCGCTGAACTTATTTACTAAAATCATGATTTTCTTTGGCCTCGGGATCTTAGTGGGTTTGGTTATGGGTCCGGAAGCGAAAATGTTCAATTTCCTTGGAACTATTTTGATCAAACTTCTAAGCATGGTCGTTGCGCCCCTGGTATTGAGTTTGTTGATCTGTGCTGCGGCTGATGTCGGTGAATATAAAACGCTTGGCAAAATTGGATTAAAGACTTTCGTCATCTTCATGTTTACGACTGCATTTGCTGCAGCCATTGGACTCTTATTGGCCAATTTATTTGCAGTTGGAAAAGGCGTTACTTTAAATCTGGAGGTCGCAGCCGCTGAAGTTAAGGAAGCACCTGCTTTTATCGATACAGTGATCGGTATGCTCCCATCCAATATTTTCACATCGTTAAGCGAAGGCAATCTTCTTCAAATCATTGTATTTGCACTTCTGTTCGGTTACGCTCTTACAAAAATTGGGGAACGGGGAGATGCGGTACTCTCATTCTTTAGGGGCGCATCCGATGTCATGAAAGAAATTGTAAATATTGTCCTTGAGTTCACCCCATATGGTGTGTTTGGCTTAATGGCAAATGTAGTCGGCAATAATGGTCTGTCAATTCTTTTACCCTATGGAAAAATTATCTTGGCGATGTACATAGGCGCAATCTTACATCTAGTAATTATTCAGGCAATTCTAATGGTAGGCGTTGGCGCTAAGAGAAGTCCGATCGAGTTTCTCAACACAATGAAAGAAGCGCTATTATTTGTCTTTGCGACATGCTCAAGCGTCGCGACTATTCCAATAACACTCAAGTGCGTCAAAAACTTCGGGGTTTCTGATAAAGTCGCGAACTTTGTAGTACCATTTGGCGCCGTCGTCAACATGGATGGAACGGCAATTTTTCAAGCCATTGCGGCTATTTTCGCAGCTCAGATTTATGGTATAGATTTGACGCTGTCCCAACAAGTCGTCATTGTGCTGACGGCAGTCTTGGCTTCAGTTGGTACTGCAGGCGTCCCGGGCTCAGGACTCATCATGCTGACCATCGTTTTGACGAGCGTAGGATTGCCACTTGAAGCGGTTGGTCTGTTAGCAGGGATCGACAGAATCTTGAATATGGCAAGGGTACTTCCAAACATTGCCGGAGATGCAGCTACCTCTATTTTAGTAGCGAAAACTGAAGGTGAATTGGGTAAGTCCTTAGCGAACGCAGCGTAAGTTCTAGTTTTCTTAAAATAAGGAAGGCGGTGTCAGACACCTGCTTCCTCCCACAGGGGAGAAGCGGGTGTCTGACACCGCCTTCCTTCCATTTTTTCCATTCGACATTATTAGACACTAAATTTTCCAATTTTCTTGCAGGATTCCTGGAAATAATCTCGAATGAAGTAAAGTGCAGTTAATCGGAGGTGTCCTAAGCCCATGGTGCCAGTATCAGGTCTATATGAAGAAGTGATTTCTGAAGCGCTGAAGGCCAAGCTCGAAGCGCTCCAGGAATATCAAAAGGAAACCAAAAAAATAGACCCGGAAGAGGCTTATCTCATCCTGTCCAAGTACACCGGACAGGTGATTCGCCGCGCCCTTCGACTAGTGCGTGAAACTAAGAACAATAATGAAAGCGACAACGAAGACAGTGAAGTCCTGGCACACCAAGTATCACTTTGCAATCAGGTTATTGATCTGCTCTCACAAGTGACAAAGCAGGATGACCTCCTAAACTACAAAATCAGTGAACAGCATGAAATGCTGCTTTCACTTTACTTAAAAATCAACACCATGCGGGCACTCAAAAAAGAAAAATCCGTCATTAGGCCAGTGACGCCAATATCCGAAAGCTCACTTTTTACCGGTGCCACCATCGAGCCAAACATGGTAAGCGAACTAAAAAAAGAGATCCTGACCTCGGACAGGATCGACATTTTGATGTCCTTCATCAAGCTGAGCGGCCTGCTTCTGATCATTGAAGAGCTCAAGGAATTCATTTCACAAGACCAAGACCGCAAAGTCCGCTTCATCACGACTTCCTACATGGGGGCGACCGATTACAAAGCCCTCAAGCTCCTGAGCGACATCCCCCGGATCGAAGTCAAAATGTCCTTCAACAGCGACCAGTCCAGACTTCATGCCAAAGCTTATCTTTTCGAGCGTCAAACAGGTTTCTCAACCGCTTACATAGGCTCCTCAAACCTTTCTAAGGCCGCCATAACCAACGGCTTGGAGTGGAACGTTAAGTTGTCAGAAAGAGACTCCTTCGAGATCATCCGAAAATTCCAGGCTACTTTCGAAAGTTACTGGAATGACCCGGAGTTTGAAACCATCAACCTGGAAGACCCACTCATATCCACACGCATAAAAACAGCGCTGCAGCAATACCAGCAAACCCCTCAGCATAAAGAGCTCTTATTTGACATAACCCCTCACCCCTTCCAAAAAGAAATGCTGGATCATCTCCTAGCAGAGCGCGAGGTCCACGGCCGTTACAAAAACCTTTTGATCGCCGCCACCGGCACTGGAAAAACAGTAGTATCAGCTTTCGATTACGCGCGCTTCGCAAGAAGCATAGAAAACACCCCACACAATTCCGCCAAGCGCCCGCGCCTCCTGTTCATTGCCCACCGAAAGGAAATTCTGGATCAGAGCTTGAGGACCTTCCGAGTCATCCTCAAAGACCAGAATTTCGGCGAAACCTTTTATGGCGGCAGCGAACCGACTCAGCTGGACCATCTGTTCATGTCCATCCAAACCTTCAACGCTAAGGACTTTCACAGTCATACGACTCCGGACTTCTACGACTTCATCATCGTCGACGAGTTTCACCACGCCGCGGCGAATTCCTACCAGAAGCTCCTCGCCCATTATAATCCTAAAATTCTACTGGGCCTCACCGCGACACCGGAGCGAATGGACGGCAAGAACGTCTTCCAATATTTTGACCACTATGTCGCCTCCGAGCTGCGCCTGCCCGAGGCTATTGACCGCCAGCTCCTGGCGCCTTTTCTCTATTTCGGCGTCGCCGACAATGTCGACTACTCCCAGATGCAGTGGAACGGCCGCTACGACGAGCACGAGCTCACCAAGGTCTACACCGCCAACGACCATCGCGCCAGCCTCGTCTACCAGAAGGCCGAGCAGTATCTGAACGACCTGAGCGAGGTCAAGGCTATAGGCTTCTGCGCTTCTCAGGCTCACGCCCGCCATATGAATGCCTACTTCCAGAAGCGGGGCCAAAAGTCGGAGGTCGTCCTTGCAGATACCGACACGTCTTCCCGTGACAGTGCCCAAAAGCGTTTATCCCGTGGCAATCTCAACTTCCTATTCACCGTAGATCTTTACAACGAGGGCGTCGATATCCCAGACCTCAACACCGTTCTCTTCCTGCGCCCAACCGAAAGCCTGACCGTCTTCCTTCAGCAGCTCGGCCGCGGCCTGCGCCTCAGTCCTGGAAAAGAGCACCTCACCGTCCTCGACTTCATAGGCCAAGCCCATAAGAACTACCAATCCCGCTTCGAGGAAAAATACCGGGCTGTCTTCGAAAAGAGCCGTCATTCCCTGGTCCATCAGATCGAACAGAATGTCTTCAAGCTGCCCCGAGGCTGCTACCTTCAGTTTGAGAAAATGGCCAAGGACTATGTCCTTCGCGGTCTCAAGCAGGTTACCTTCAACGCGCGCTTCTTGAGCGAGAAAGTCCGGACCTTTGAGGCCGACACCGGTCAGCCATTAACGTTAGCCGCTTTTCTTGAGCATCATAAGCTCTCCCTCTACGACTTCTACGGCACTGGCAGCACCCCACGCAGTCTCTATACTCTCCTGAGTCCTGAAGGCTTTGAGGCGACCGCCGACTACCTCAGTGTCGTCAAGCGTTTTAGGAGTCTGTTTCACCTGAATTCCAGGCGCTTTCTCCGGTTCATCTTGCAGTATCTTGAGGAGAAGGGGTGGGAAAGGGAACCATCGGCCAACTTACTTGAGATTAGGCTGGAGGGCATGCTGTACTACACTTTCTTCCAGAAGAACCCGGGCCAAAACGGGCATGGGGGCTATAAGGACGCCTTAAAAACCATTTTCGCTGCCGATGGTCACCTCATCCAAGAAATCGCCCAAATTTGCGACCACCTGCTCGATAAAATTGACTTCGTCGATGAGTCCGTGGACCTGGGCTTCGAGTGTCCACTGGACCTGCACTGCGCCTACACGCGGGACCAGCTGATGGCGGGACTCGGGGCCTTTGACGAACGGTCGAGCCAGGAATTCAGGGAGGGCGTCAAATACCTGAAGGATCAGAAACTGGACCTGTTCCTGATCAACCTGAACAAGTCGGAGAAGGACTTTTCGCCGTCGACCAT
>Ga0302241_1001719_pt1 | contig 14982 bp, 13 predicted proteins | sample AAG_UR_Arg_MG_FD_193532 | JGI IMG/M metagenome (GOLD analysis project Ga0302241, IMG submission 193532) | Enriched activated sludge microbial communities from anaerobic digester in WTTP, New Holstein, Wisconsin, United States - AAG_UR_Arg | ecosystem: Engineered > Bioreactor > Anaerobic >... | reverse complement strand
TACAGCCACCTCCGGCAAGCATAAATATATGCTTTACCCCTGTTTTTGCAATAAAATTCATAACATAATCCGAGAGTTTAATCATTCTTTAAGAAATCCCTTACAAAATATCTTTTGTCAGATAAACTTCAGTCTTTCTATCTCTATTTTCCATAATTTTTACATCATCGTAAAAAGAATCATCTAAATAGTGAGTAGTAGATATTTCTTCAAAGACCACACCTTTATCAGTAGTGAAACTGTGTGGCATATTTCTTTCAACAAGGATCATATCCCCCCGTCCATAGGTTTTTATATTACCCCCTAAATCAATAGAAAGATCTCCATATATTACATTAAATGTTTCTTCTTTTAATTTGTGAAAATGTCCGGGATGTTTCTGGCCGGGAAGTAATACAATGATTTTCTTACAGTATTCTCTATTTATACAATCAATAATAGTTGCCCCGTATTCTATGAATCTTTCAATTCCATAATGATGGGATAATTCAGATTTAGTATTATAAGGCACTACTGTTTTGCTTTTCTTAAGTAATTCTATAACTTCTGATATATAGGAATGAACAATCTCTCTTGTATCATTTGTAGAAACATCTTTCTCCATAACAGGTTTATTTGTCTCTATATCTGTACTGGCATAATAATATTTATATTTTGAAGCATCATTTGCCTGAATCTGCCCCGGTATACTCGGGATTGCATAAAAAATATTGTCAGTCCCTATTAATTCTCCTTTTTTTATATCTTTTCTCGCAAAAATTCCTCTCCTGAGGGCTTTTAAATCATTTATCTCTTTTTCAGTAAATTTGTATCTCTCATCTTTGATACCACACATGTGAAAGGCTTCTTTTGCAGAGTTTAACCATTCATACACCTGTGCCGGTGTTGCCGAATAAGCATTCAATGTAATCTCATCTGTATTTATTCCTATATGTTTTTCAAATATTACTGCTCCTTTTGCAATAGCTATTTTGATAGACGTATAATCGGTAGGTTCTTCGTGCGTTGAGTAACCTACCTTTATATCTTTATATCTGTTTTTGAATAAATCAATTTGATTTAACTGCAGATTTCCCGGTTTTGTAGGATATTCAGCTACACAATGCATAAGAGATATTTCCCTGTTTCTATTTTTAAAAAAATTCACTACCCTGTCTATATCTTCAAGTTCTATACCTGCCGTAGAGGCTATAACAGGTTTATCGGTTTTTACAATTCTTTCCAGTAATGGCCAGTCATTAAAGGAACAACTGCCTATTTTAATTATATGATATTTATGTTTTTCTATTAGATCTACTGACTCCTCATCAAAAGGAGTGCAGATAGAGATAAAATTCAGTCTGTCCAATTCATCTCTGAGTATTTTGAATTCTTCTTCTTTCAATCTTGTATCGGAAAACCTTTTTACAAATTTAAAGTCTTTATTATTTTTAAATTCAGGATGAATAAAAGTATCAAGGTTTCTGTATTGAAGTTTAAAAGCAAAGTTAAAATCAAAATTTTTACTTACTTCTTTAAATTCTCTTATGATTCGCAGGCCATGTTCCACGTTTCCCTGATGATTATTTGCCATTTCAAAAATAAAGAGTGCTTTAGACTCTATCATCTTAAATACCTCCAATAATATTTAATAAACCTTCCGCAGTCAGCATATCATAGATCACTAAATTGCATATAAAACTGTTCCATGAACATCTGGCTCATGATGTCTTAAATATAATTCATAATCTGGATTAATGTCAATAACCTGCCCGGGTAAATCCCATAAATGGCAGGGAGTATGATATACGCTAACAGCCAGTTTAGGTCTATGTTTAATTATATTTTTAGCTCCTTTCAAAACCTGTGGTTCATATCCTTCCACATCTATTTTAATGGTTGTAACTGACTCATTTCTACAAAGTTCATCTAAAGATATAACCTCAATATTATCTTCACCATTTTCACTGATCATAGATGCAATATCACCACAGGAAGAAAATTTTACAATCTCTTTTTTATCTCCTGCTCCAATTTGTAATGGAATAACCCTATCTTTGTATATTTCCGGGATATTTTTAAGTAATTCCTCATAGTTTTTCTTATCTGGTTCAAGAGCAATATATTTACGAAATCTTCCTTTTGTATGCTTTAAAAATTGTTTTAATGTATCTCCATTATAAGCCCCTGTATCTATATACGTTTCTTCTTCTTCTAACTTCCAGAAATCACCTGGAAAATATTCTTCCCCGTCAATGAAAGGAAGATCTTCAACTGAAAGGGTTATTCTAAATTTCAAAATTTGTAAATATAAGTCTTTTGATAGACTATCTGATAATCTCTTATATACTTCCAAAATTTTTTCTTTCTTCTTTACAAATTCTTTTATTGATCTTTTATGACGCTCATAAGGAAAATACTCTGGATATAATATATTCAGAACATAGTAAGGTATAATTCTTTTAAACCCTGAGCTTAATAATTGATTATATATTTCTTTCACATATTGTGATGCAATGATAATCAATTCATCGTGTTTTAATTCCTGAGGTTTTATTACTGGTATATCTTCAATAATTTTTTCCCATTTATTTTTATTATTATCAGAGAAGGAGGAAATCCCTATACCCAGTTTTTTAAAGTTACGTAATAAATTTTTTCCCATATTTTCTGTGCCAAATAATACAGCGCCACTGAATGATTCTATATGAGGGATACTAAATTTTTCTTTTATTATTTTAAGATATTCTTCTTCAGAATCAGGACACATATTGTATAAATCAAAAATATCCACCATAAAAACCTCTGTAAGCTATCACCAATATCTTGTCGAGATAATATGAGAACAGTTATCTCTGAATATTACACAAAAACTAAATACCCATAAATAAACACTTAAATATATTATTTCATTAAAATAACCTGATTTTCAATATTCATACTATGAATTTCCCTGAGAATATCATCACTATATAAAGCTACACATATAATAATTTTTTCTTTATTTTTCCTGAGTATTTCTGGTGAATAAACAGGGATATCTTTTATTTTTGTCCCCTGTTTTTTCCTGTCATTATCTACAAAGAAAATTATATTACATTTGCCCAGTGAAGTATTTTCTAAAAGCCTCAATGCATATGAACCTGCACCCCACAGGATGATTTTTTCCTGAGTTCTTGCACATAAGTCTATTTCCGGCCAATGCGAATTGACTCTTGATGTTTCAATATATTTCAGAACACTCTCTCTGACATTGAAATCAGCAATAATATTCATTGATGATTTACTTTTCTCTGATTTTCTGAAAATATTATACACTGATGGATATATATTCTGGCTTGACACAATTCTTCCCTTTTTTGCAGAAATTATATGTTCAAAATTATACTGTAATATTAAATTATTCAATGAATGCTCATCAAAATGATTAATATGTTCACAATCAAAATAATAATAAGGGACTACATAGAATTCATTGTATCTTGAAGCATCAGGTACTTCTATATATAATAATCCTTTTACAGAGAGGAATGATATTATATTATTTATACCTTCTCTTAAGTCACAAATATGTTCGAGAACATGAGAAAGGATAATACACTCATATGATTGGTTTAATTTAACATTAAACAGATCACCTTCAATCGCTTCAAATCCAAGTTTTCCTATTATATAGTTAACACAGGAATTTGATGGATCCAGGCCTGTTAAATTATTATAACCTTTAGACTTTAATGCTGCAAGTAAACCACCATTTGCACATCCCACATCAAGTATAGGCGATTCTTTATCAGGAAGAAATTCACTTATATTTGAAGCAGTTTCATTTAATCTTTCAGCATCATATACTGTTAATCCACCACCTGAGGATATGAAAGTATCTTCGTATTTTGAAAATCTCTTATAGTATCTATTATAATCTTCCTGTTTTGCCTCTGTATCGGCATAGACAAAACCACATTTTTCGCATGATACTACATCATAAGACTCTGGAAGAAAATGTTCCTCAGGAATAATAAACCTCTGAGTATGTAGAATTTCGCCACCAGTGTTCAAACATACAGGACAAGGCCTTAATAGATTTTTTATCATAACAAGCTATTTTTTCCCCTTTATAACCTTATTAATAATTTCAAGCATAAAATCAATCATTTCTTCCGTTATCCCTGGATAAACCCCTATCCAGAATGTATCTTTCATTATTTTATCAGTATTGATTAATTCTCCCATAATTCTATAACCTTTTTTTTCTTTTCTCAGTTCATCAAAACACGGGTGTTTTATAAGATTTCCTGCAAAAAGCATTCTGGTTTGTATCTTATTTTTTTCCAGATATTCTATTATTTCATCTCTTGTGAAACCAGCATTTTCTTTTACTGTCAATAAAAATCCAAACCAGCTCGGGTCAGAGTTTTCTGTAGCCTCCGGCAATATGAATTTATCAGATAATCCCTTCAGTCCCTCTCTCAGTAATTTCCAATTTTTCTTTCTTGCCTCTATAAAAGAAGATAATTTCTCAAGCTGGGCACAGCCTATAGCAGCCTGGAGATCTATTAATTTCAGATTATAACCCAGATGAGAAAAAACATATTTATGATCATATCCCGAAGGTAATTCTCCAAATTGCTGAGTAAAACGTTTCTGACAGGTATTATCATAACCTGTCTTACACCAGCAATCTCTTCCCCAGTCGCGAAAAGAATCAACAAGACGTTTCAGTTTTAAATCATCAGTATATACAGCGCCACCTTCTCCCATAGTCATATGGTGGGGTGGATAAAAACTGGATGTTCCGAGATGACCTATAGTGCCCGTATATTTCCATTCTCCTTTATATAAATATCTCGAACCAAGGGAATCACAATTATCTTCTATCAACCAGAGATTATTTTTATCACAAAAATCTTTAACATACTGTAAATTAAACGGATTACCCATAGTATGGGCAAGAAATACAGCCTTTGTTTTTTCTGACAGAGCTTTATCCAGCTGATTACAATCTATATTATAAGAAGGAAAGGTTATATCTACAAAGACCGGTACGGCGCCATACTGTATTATGGGGGTTACTGTGGTTGGAAATGCCGCAGCTACAGTTATTACTTCATCACCCTTTTTTATTCTTCTATGTCGCAATTCCGGTGATGTAAGGGCCATAAAAGCAAGAAGGTTTGCCGATGAACCGGAATTTGTGAGTGAACAGTATTTAACACCAAGGAATTCAGCAAAATCATGTTCAAACTTATCTGCATATCTTTCAGCAGTGAGCCAGAAATCCAGTGATGAATCTATAAGATTTACTATCTCTTTTTCATCGAAAATTCTGCCTCCGTATGTTACGTTTTCACCGGGTATGAAGGGTTTCTTATTTTTCTTATGCTTAATCTTATAATGTTCAACTGCTTCAGATAAAACTAATTTCCTTAAGATTCCTTCTAAGAAATCTCTTTTTACTGTGCCATAGGTCTTTACATACATATCTTTATGTATCACAACAGGTCTGGACAATATAATTTTAGAAGTCACAGGTATGGAACCTGTGCTAAAATTATCCTTTTCTATAATCAATTCATTTGATAATAGTCTATCAATTCTCTGACTGGTTAAAGGTAATCCCATAAAATCTTCATAACTTAAATCTTTTATAATGAGCAAAGGTCTTAACTTACTTTGAGATAAATCAGTATATATAATCTCAGCAAGAATAACATCTCCGATATTTATTTCCATATCCTGTCTTCCTCTTCCGATTGCCACTCTTTTATTGTTCTTGCAGTAACAGTGGTTAATATCTTTTTTTCATTCGGATCATTAAGATCCCACTGAAAGGCTTCTTTATCTTTTTCATCATCAATTACGATAATATATAATTTTGCTCTTTTAACTCCCAGATCTTCCAATAACCTGATTTCTCCGTTCTCATATATAGCTTCAACAGTTTTATACATAAAGCATTTCTCCTCTCACTTCTCACTTTTCACTATTATATTCCTCTATCTGTTTCAAAGATATTTCAGTTAAATTTTTCTTACTCTTATATGCCTTTGTCCACTTAACTACTTTATCTATTGCTTCATCTAAATTCCATTCAGGATACCACATCAGGCGTTCTTTCGCTTTTGAACAATCCAGTTTAAGATAATGTGCTTCATGAGGATGAACCCCTTTATCTATCTCATAGATAGCCCCTCTTCCCCACTTTTTACAGACCTTTTGTACTATCCATTCCACAGATTTAGCATCTATGTCATCAGGACCGAAATTCCATGCTTCAGAGTATTCCGGACCATTCTTATAAAGTCTCTCTGCCAGCATCAGATATCCTTTTAATGGCTCCAGAACATACTGCCAGGGTCTTATTGAAGAAGGATTTCTTATAATTATTTTTTCTTTTTTTAATAGAGCTCTGATACAATCAGGTATTAATCTGTCTTTAGCCCAGTCTCCTCCTCCTATGACATTACCGGCTCTTGCAGTAGCAACCCCCACTTTATGAATATTATAATTTTTTTGATTGAAGAAGGAATTTCTGTAAGAAGAGGTTATAAGTTCAGAACAGGATTTACTGTTTGAATAGGGATCATATCCGCAGAGTGGTTCATCTTCTCTGTAGCCCCATAGCCATTCTTTATTTTCATAGCATTTATCAGTTGTCACATTTACGACTGATCTTACAGTTCTACAGTTTCTTACTGCTTCCAGAAGATTTATAGTTCCCATAAGATTGATTTCATATGTTTCCGCAGGATTTTTATAAGACTCTCTTACAAGAGACTGGGCAGCCATATGAATAACTATCTGTGCTTTTGAAGATATAAGAGCTTCTTTTAATTTTTCCCTGTCCCTTATATCTGAAATTATACTTTTAACCAGTTTATCTATATTACAGAGTTCGAACAAAGACGGTTCTGTAGGAGGCTTTAAAGCATAACCGGTAACATCTGCTCCAAGAGAGTAAAGCCATAAACACAGCCAGCTTCCTTTAAACCCTGTATGGCCTGTTATAAAAACTTTCTTATTTTTCCAGAATTTTTTGTCTATCATATTTCTTTACTCTCAGAATATATTATTCCCTCAAATCCGCCTCAATCCTCCCACAGAAACAGTAAAACTTTAAAAAACAATCCTTACATAAAGGATTTGTTCTGCAAAACTCTTTACCATGTCTTACAATAAGGCCATGGTATTCTTTAAAGATATTTACTTTATTCTCTTCTTCAAAAAAGGCATCCATAAAGATCTTCTGCCAGTCATCATAATCTTTTAGTTTTTCAGTTTTCTTACCCAGAATCCTGGAAAATATCCTTTTTGTATAGGAGTCAATTACAAAGATCGATAATTCTCCTGCATAAAGTAGTATAGAATCAGCCGTTTCAGGTCCTATACCCTTCAGAGAGAGCAATTCTTTTCTTAATTCATAAAAGGGCTTATTAAAAAATTTATCTAAATCTCTTTCTGAAAAATAAGCGGCAATTAATTTTAATCTCTCTGCTTTCTGATTATGATAACCGGCGCTTTTAATTAAAAGGGCAAGGGTTTCCTTATCCAAATTTTTTATTTCAGATAAAGTATTTATTTTATGTTTATTCAAATTATATAAAGCTCTTTCCACATTATTCCATGAGGTATTCTGGGTGAGTATGGCCCCTGTAATTATTTCAAATTTTTCTTTACTATTTTTCGGTGCAATTCCGAGATGTCGGGGCCAGTTCTTCTTAAAATCCGACGCATGTCCTTTTATTACCTTTATATAATTCTGCCAGTCTCTGTCATTTTTCCCGACAGACTTATTAAGTCCTGATAAAGGCCACCATCCCTGTAGTCCATATGCTGTAAAAAATTCTTTATAAATAGATATAATTTGTTTCATAGGAGATATTATAGCATAAAATAATTAAGAAGTGAGAAGTAAGAGATCATTTCACTCTTCACCTATTTATAAAATATTATGAAATAATAAAAACAGAAATCCGAAAAAAATTTAACAAAAATTTAACAAAAAATTTCATACTTTACATTTAATATATGCTATATTATAGTAAGGAATTTTCCAAGAAATAAGGAACAGTACAGATGATTAAAGGACTTAACCAGTGGAATCCATCAGATCCAGGTATAACTCCGTTAAAAGCCAGGGAGGAGAAAAAGTCTTCTGCCCCGGGTGAGCTCTTTATTAGAACATCTTCTGAAGAACCACAGGATACAAAAACACTGGCAGAATATGCAAAAAAAGTTCTCAAGGAGAATGGCCTTTCACAGGCATCAGAAACCAGGCATCAGGGAAAGATCTTTTCCATAGGTGACTCCGGCATAACCACTGTTCCTCTTAGAACTGACGGAGGTCATCTTGTAGAAGAAGAAACAGGAACTGTTGCCTATTATGGTGATACGGCAAAAAAACTCCTTAAAAAAACAACCTTTTTCCCTGATGAAACAATAGTAACAATTCCATCCAGTGGTTCCATAAGAGTAACTGTTAACGGACAATCACTGTCTTTTTCTGAAGCAGGTTCAATACTTCTCGGAGCAGGAACAGAAGCTAAAGTTGAGATTTTAAAAGGAGAGCCTCTTGTAACAACAACAGAAAAACCTCCTTCGTGGTATAAAAAACATAAACCTGGTGGAGAACATCAGGCCGGCTTTGATAAGATAACAGAAATTAATAAACATCTCTTTGCCTGTCATACCATAAAAAGCAGATTTAAAGAAAATCAATTAGAGAAACTTCTTGCCGGCGGAATAGTTAAAAATGTAAAGAATAATGATAAATATATAGAATGGGCTTCTTTTTCCACACAGGAAGAACTCCAGAGTAAATTAAAAGAATCGGGGTTTTCCACAAAAGATATGGAAGATATCTCTTCACTCTGGTACCAGACTATAAAAAGAAAACTCCAGAGCATGGAAAGCGGTCATGTAGATAAAAATAAATTCAGAAGAGAAACCCTGAAAAAACTGCTACAAAGTGGAATACTCAGAGAATTTTCACTTAAAGGTAATGAAGCTTTCTGGACTTCTTTTTCTACGGAACAGGAAATGAGAAGTAAATTATCAGCAGGTAGTATTTTCGGGTCTGAAGCAGAAGAGGTTTTAAGTGTCTGGAGAAAAACCACTAAATCCGGCTATGACAATACAGGTCTTGCCTGGGATAAAGGGAAAGTAGTAGCCTATCTCTTAAACAATAAAATAAATATATGGAATGAACAGGCCACGGAATGGATTGTAAACTCCACTGCCTATGCAGGGGAAAATGAACCCTTTACTGTAGGTGTATCAAATGTTATAGCGAAAAAAGAACTCTCCGAACCTGTAGCCTTTAAATCAATAAGGCCGGGAGAGTCTCTTCATCGCCATCCTCAAACAGATGATAAAAAACAGACTGAATGCTATCTTGTCACAGGCGGTAGAGCGGCCCTTCTTACCATTCACGACGGTAAACCTCACATATCCATCTTACAGACAGGAGATATGGCAGTTATAAACCCGGGAATTACCCATTGTGTTCTTGCCGTGGATGGACCCTATGAACATCTTGTATTTCAGGTTCCATCGGCCTTTCAGTACGGCCTTATCTTTAAAGACAACCAGAATTACAGTGATCACTCTGTAACAGAAGAAGAAATTCTTTCCTTTGCTTTAAAGAAATTGAAAGAAACCAGTGAAAATCCTGATAAGATAGATGAAGAAGGTACAGTAGTTCCCGGTTTTTATCAGAGTGGTAAAAAAGATGATCCCTATCTCCTGTATGATGGGTTTGACTCAAGCAGAGACATTACAGGACTTACTGTAGAAGAAGGCAAATCTGATGAGCCTCTTCATCTTACATTAAAACTTAAAGACCTGCAACCGGGAGCAGAAGAGGGCAATTTAGATGCCTATTTCCTTATAGGTACAGGTAATGATGGACAGAGAACCCTTCCAGACGGTATTGCCGGTGCAACGAAAATACCCTGGAATATTGCAGTAGGAGCATATGATAATAATAATTACAGTATTTCTGATGAAAAAGGTTCGAGAGATAAAAAACTCCTTAAAGTTGTAAAATTTGATCCAGATAAAGATACTGTTGAGGTATACCTGGATAAAGATATACTGAGAGAAAAAGGCTGGCATGACAGTGAAAAGCTCACAGTTCAGCCTTTTACTGCAAAAGATTTCACTTCACAGGTTACTGACTCCCTCGATAGGCCTGATAAAAAACCATGGTGGGGCACTCAGAACGGGACTTTAAGTTCCTGCCTTGAAACAGGTTCTTCACCTCTTCTTGAAATGGAATATAATTTTTCTCCTTCCACTCTACCAGGAAGAAAATCCTGATTACCGCAACAGGTAAAAGAGTATCTACTTTAAACACGTACACCTGTCCCTGACCGGGTTCTGGAGCAAAAGATATGCCGTCAAAGAAGAAGGTTATAACTTAAATAAATACAAAACTGTATATTCTGTAATAACTGATTTCATTGTAACAGGATCATAGATTTTGCGTAAGAGCCCGGACAGGGACAGACTTGTGAGATGGATACTAACTTGCCTGTTGCCGTACTAAGGGTTAATATTTTCCATTCTTCTCACTACATCCATAAGTTCCGGATAAATAGAAAAATCATATTCCGGGAAATCTTTTCTCAGTGTATTTATCCATTTTGTTATCATCTTACCAGATCGAAGGGTTTCTTTTATTCCCCCTCTGAGAATATCTTTTTTTGCTTTACCTTCTTTAATTTTCTCCAGTTCTCCCTGATAAATATTTATAAGTTCACCATGAGCTATAAGACGTTCTTTCAAACAATTAATAGTGCCTTCTGAATCAGTCTCAAAATATTCTTTAACTACTTTATAATCCTTTGTATTTCTCAAAGTTTCCGGATTATTCATATTATTTACTCCATTCCAGAATAACTTTACCACACATACCTGATTTCATAACCTCAAAAGCCTTTTCAAAATCATCCACATAGAAATGATGTGTAATGACATCTGAAATATTAAGTCCACTCTGAATAAGTGTTGCCATTTTATACCATGTCTCGAACATTTCTCTTCCATATATACCTTTAAGGAAAAGTCCTTTAAATATAACCTGATTCCAATCAATGGCAACTTCTTCAGGGAAGATACCTAAAAGTCCAATACGTCCGCCGTTATTCATAACATTCAGCATAGAACGAAAGGCTTCACTGTTGCCAGACATTTCAAGGCCCACATCAAAACCTTCTTTCATATCAAGTTCTTTAATAATTTTAACAAGATCCTTCTCTTGGGTCACATTTACTGTTTTTGTAGCACCCATTTTTGCAGCAAGTCCCAGACGATAATCATTTACATCAGTAATAACCACATAACGGGCCCCCACATGTTTTGCTATAGCCACAGCCATAATGCCGATAGGTCCTGCCCCTGTAACAAGAACATCTTCTCCTACAAGGTCAAAAGAAAGGGTTGTATGAACAGCATTTCCATAGGGGTCAAAGATAGAAGCAAGATCATCTGAAATATCAGAAGGAAGTTTAAAAGCATTACCTGCAGGTATAGAGAGATATTCTGCGTAACATCCCTGCCTGTGTATTCCAATACCCACAGTATTACGGCACAGATGACGTCTTCCTGCAAGGCAATTCCGGCAGAGACCGCAGACAATATGGCCTTCTCCGGAGACTCTGTCACCAATATTATACCCTCTTACAACACTTCCCATTTCCACAACCTTTCCAACAAATTCATGACCTATAACCATAGGAACATTAATATTTTTCTGAGACCATTTATCCCATTTATATATGTGTAAATCAGTGCCACATATAGCTGTTTTATTAATATGAACAAGTAAATCATTGGGGCCAATCTCTGGCATGGGCACATCTTCCATCCATAAACCGGGTTCTGCTTTTCTTTTCATAAGGGCTTTCATAATTTAAATCTTCCTCCTTTAAATCTGGTGAGAGGTGACGGGTAATTAACTCCTCACTGCTCACTCTTCTCACTTCTCACTTTTCAGCATATAATTTCGAGAATCAAGATAAAAAATCCTCTCTCTTTATAATATTTTCAATGGTTAAAATAAAATCTTAATAATATTTCGAAAAATAAATAAAAATATTCGTAACAATAAAAAACAAAATATTACAATTAAATTTATTTTTATATATATAAATCTGTTAAAATAATATTAGTTTATTTTTATATATATTTTATATTAAATTATTATCATAAAAATAATTAAAATTAGTAACAAATAATAACTAAATATTTCAAAAGACAAAATTTATCTTTACAGACTGCTTCACAGGATATATTACTTCTGACAGGAATAATTACAGATAATGAAAAAGGAATTACAAAAATTCAAAACAGAAAAGAACAAATATTTCTTTGATGCTCTGCTGAACTCATGGTCATCTCTTCTGATCCATCCTTCCCTGCCACTCTGGCTTTCATTTGCTCTGTCTGCAAATGAAAGAGGCAGAGAGATTACCAGAATAATAGAAAAATACACTCTTATTAAAGGTGCCACTTATTTAGATTTAGGATTTTCCTATGGAGGATTAATTGTTGCTTTTTCAGAAAAAGGTGCTATTTCATACGGATTTGAAATTAATAAGGAAATAATCCACCTTGCAAAAGCAAATTTTAAAGATAATAATATAAAGCCCGAAATATATATAAAAAATATAGAAGATGAGATAGAGGATAGATTTAAAGGATTTTTTAACATCATTACCTGTAATAATGTTCTTGAACATGTAAAAAATCCTGAAAGAACTATAAGAAATATTTCATCTCTTCTTTCCCCTGAAGGAATAGCATACTTTGAAATCCCAAATAAATATTTTCCGGGATTTATCTTAAAGGATGAACATACTTCTTTATTTGCTATTACATTACTGGAACAATCAGATGCTCTGACTTATTATAACAGATTTCACCCCGATGGTATATATACTGTGGGCCACTATTTAACACTTGATGAATATATAAACTCATTTAAAAAAGCAGCAATGGATCCTTCTGTTGTGGATGAAATCTTTAGTGATTACAGAAAAGATAAAATTCTAAAAGATATAGGAGAATTAAAAAATAACAAATATACTCTTCTTTCATCGGTGCCGGAAGATATAAGAGGATTGTTACAGCAAAAACTAAACCTATATTTAAAAGGTTTCTTTAAGACCCTGAAATATGATGAAAAGAACTTTCCTCTTTCTTATGGGGTTCCATACTGGAAGATAGTTTGCAAAAAAACTTCTCTCTAATACGATTATCTTAAAAGAGAATTCTCATAAGAAGGATAAAAGGAAGCTTTCTTAGAGAATTTCTCCACTTCTATAGCTGTCTTTTTTATAGGAGCAAGTATCCCCGGCCCTCCCACACACCCATGAGGACAGGCCATCCCTTCTAAAAGATTGGCGTCCACCTTACCTGCTTTTGCCATAAAGAGCATTTTTTTACAGTCCTCAAGGGAATCGGCTTTAGCTATTTTAACACTACACTCGGGATGAAATTTCACAATATTCAGTTTAAGTGCTTCTGCAACACCACCGGAGGTTGCATAATGCCTTCCTGACCCCGATGCATCATAAATAGAGGTTTTTTCAGAAATTTCTACAAGGTCAATATCAAGGGATACAAAAATTGCCGCCTCTTCTTCATAGGTTATAACAAAATCCACAAAGGGAGACATTTCAGGTCTTAAACTTTCTGCCTTTTTCGCAATACAGGGTCCAATAAATGTAACAAGAGAACCGGGATATTTTTCTTTAATAAATCTTCCCGTAGCTACCATGGGGGTATAAGAATCCGATATATTCCCTGCCATATCAGGGAAAAGTCTTCTTGCCATATCAACCCAGGCAGGACAGCAGGAAGTCCCGAGAAAAGGCTGATTTTCTTTATAGATCTTATTATACCATTCCTCACTTTCCCTTATTGTAGCCACATCTGCTCCATAGGCCACTTCCATTACACCTTTCACTTTTCATTTTTCTTCACTGTTCACTAATTACGTTCATAAAGTATTTTCTATCATCACCAAATTTTCCCTTTCAACTCGAAGGATTTTTATGTTATAACTGAGAAATATCTTAGTACCGCAACAGATAAGTTAGTATCCATCTCACAGGTCTGTTCCTGTTCGGGTTCTTACGCAAAATCTATGATCCTGTTACAATGAAATCTGTTATTACAGAATATACAGTTTTGCATTTATTTAAGTTATAACTTTCTCCTTTGACGGCATATCTTTTGCTCCAGAGCCCGGACAGGGACAGGTGTGTATATTTAAAATTTTTTGGATACTTTTTTACCTGGAGCGGTACTTAGATTATAAGGAAAAAAAATGAAGAGGGTAAAAATCAACTGGTTATAGGAAGAACCAAAAGCCAGAAAAGTCTTTACAGAATTTCAAAATCAGGAGGGAGAGGATTTACACGGAGAAGTGGCTTATTTAAAGAAAAAAGGGGATTTCGTCTCTCTTGAAAAATTGAAAAAAGATTTTCACTCCTTTGATACACAGCTTGCTTATAATGAATCTGCATCTTTTCTGAATTACCTGCGAATTTATTCGCAGGTAATTCAGTCTGATTCATGTTATTCTGAACCATATAACAGATATTAGAAAAGAGAAATGATTTTTTTCACTTCTCAACAAACTTCATACGGAATAGCTTGAATAAAAAAGCAAATATATCACTGTATTCATCAATCACTTTAGAAGTGGGTTTTCCTCCTCCATGGCCTGCTTTGGTTTCAACACGAAGAAGGATGGGATTCTCCCCGGAATCCTTTGCCTGAAGAGTGGCAACAAACTTTTTAGCGTGAGAAGCTACAACACGATCATCGTGATCTGCGGTCATTACAAATGTAGGAGGATAGGTAAGGCCATATCTAACATTATGAAGAGGAGAATAGGCGTAAAGAACATTAAAATCCTTCGGATCCTCTTCTGCATTTCCATATTCAGAAATCCAGAAATACCCAATAGTAAATTTATGATATCGAAGCATATCA
>Ga0302241_1001718_pt1 | contig 14982 bp, 12 predicted proteins | sample AAG_UR_Arg_MG_FD_193532 | JGI IMG/M metagenome (GOLD analysis project Ga0302241, IMG submission 193532) | Enriched activated sludge microbial communities from anaerobic digester in WTTP, New Holstein, Wisconsin, United States - AAG_UR_Arg | ecosystem: Engineered > Bioreactor > Anaerobic >... | reverse complement strand
TTTCCCTCAAATCCCCCGAATACGGTTTCGCCATCCTTGCTGGCCTCCTTCCCAGCCCTCATGGTGAATCACATTTCAACTGATTTGGGAATCCTAAATCGGGCCAGCCTAATCGGAAAAGGCTCTAACGTTTGAGCCATTTTTTCGTTAACAAAACCCATTTATTAACAAACCGTAAACGTAAGTCTTTGAAAGTAATGGCAAAATCGTTTTGATGCCGGATTTTTGCTATGATCCGTCAACGATCCAGCGCCATTTTTCCGCCGGATGAAAGTATTAAACGCCACGAAATTATTTTACGAACCCGGAGGGGGGGAGCTATGTTGAAAGCACTTATTCAGAAGATTTTGAGGTTTTTCTTCGTGGCGAAAACCGAACGGGAAATTGAGAACGTTAAATACGGCAGCGGCTCCGGCTGGACTGTTCTCAAGGTGCATGGCCGCGAAGTTTATATTCCCAAAAAGACGAGGAAAGACGGCAACACGACCGTTTACATAACCGACCTGTCAAAAGCCCATTATTGCACTTTTTCAGTTGATCCATCAGATCGTTCGGGCGGACATCTACAGCCACGGAAGGACATCAAGCATATTCCCGGCCCATTGTCAGAGAGAGACCATGACGCGCTTGTAAGGTTGCATGAGCAGTTTGTTCAAGAAGACGAAGAAAGAGCAAAACAAGGAAATCCCGTTTCTTTCAAGCGCGAGCTTATCCGCCGTTATCCACCTCGACCAACAGGAGATGCGGGATCACACCCGCAAGTAAAATCTGACGCGCAACCTCGTTAAGGGGAATGCGCGCCATGATTATGTTCGAGGGAAAAACAACCCCCAAGGAAATCTTTGACCTTATTCTCAAGGAAATCGTCAAACACGGCGGCCTTGAAAAAGCGTTCCCGCATCAAAAGCGCATCCAGCTTTATACGGGGCCAAACGACGACTATCTTGAAGAAGACGACACGGGATACAGACCGATCATTGGCCCGGTAATCAGAAATTCGGATCGAGCAGACGATCAAGTCAAAGAATGGGACGCGACACGGCTTGACGATACGCCAATCGGAAAATTTCTGTTTGAAACAAACGATCTGTATGGGTGGTTTAACAAAATACACACGAATAAAGCTACAGGAGTGATTAATGCCGCCTACGTTGAAACCGACACAAAAGCTATCACCTCTTTCGCTTCCGCTCTTTTCATTCGCACCGCGTCCGGTGACGTTCAAACCTGCGTTTGTGGCGGCGAACGTGATCGCGTCTTCTACGAAACCGAAATGCACGGCATGTGCGACCGGAGCCGTTGCCCGCTCGAAGCTGAGCTGCTCGTTGCGGCCCTTCTGGCGAACGAAGACATTGAAACGATCAACGGCGTTTCTATTGACAAATACCGTAAGATTTATGCGACCGGAAATTATGAAAAGGTCTATCGCGCCATTTGTCTTGCGGAATTGCGTCAGCGCAAGCAAAAGGCCATAGCGGAAAAGAACGCCGGTATTTACGCCGATTATCTGGATCGCAAAGAGCTTTACGAGTACGATCAGGTTTATATGGGAACGGCGGTTTCCAGGCGTCCGGCCTTTCAGAAAGTTTTGCGCGACAAGGCCATTCGCGAAGCGGAGAAGCAAGAAAAGATCGAGAAGTTCAAAGCCGCCTGTGCCGCGCCGGCTATGCCAAAGACCCCCGCGCCGGGAGGAAGAAAACCGTCCGGCCCTGCGCCACGTTGATTTGCGTCAAAATAAACCGAATAAATCTTTTTCCTTACGGGTCGGAGCGGGCTTTCCTCGATCCGATCCAGCCCCTTGAGTGCAGAACCTAACCCTGACAAAGCAGTGAAAAGGGGAATACGGGGAGACAAAGGGCCGTTCGAGCTTTATAATGATGCGCTCAAATGGAGCTGGTTCGAACCTTATCGGTGGCTTGCCGAGTCGTAGCGAACGCGGCAAAAGCCCGCCTTCGCCCTCTGGGCTACGGCGCGGCAGGCTTCCCGAACTGCGTTCGCGAAGCGTGGTGCGGTCGAGAAGACTCGAACTTCCACGAGATTTCTCCCACAGCGACCTCAACGCTGCGCGTCTACCAGTTCCGCCACGACCGCACGTCTGGACTTTCCGGGTAGGGGGCTAGGCCTAGCAGATGAACGACGATCGAAGCAAGAGCGATGCGCAAAACGCCACGGAATGGCGAATTTCTCCCGATCCCGTTCCTTACACCGAGGCCATGGCGGCGCTTTCCGAAAGGGTGGATGCGCTTTTGGCCGGGACGGCGCCGGGCCTCGTCTGGCTTCTGGAGCACCCACCCATCTATACGGCGGGCGCCAGCGCGACGAGTGACGAACTCCTTGATTCCAAAAGATTTCCTGTTTTTCATACGGGCCGGGGCGGGCGCTATACCTACCATGGGCCCGGCCAGCGCGTGGTCTACGTTTGCCGCGATTTGAGGCCCGTCGAGCGCGACATGCGGACCTTTATCGCGCGGCTTGAGAGCCTGATCGCGCGCGTTCTGCTCGATTTCGGGGTCACGGCGGTCAAGCGCGAAGGCCGGAACGGCCTGTGGGTCATCCAGGGCGGCCGCGAGGCGTGCATCGCCGCCATAGGCCTTCGGGTCAAACGCCTTATCGCCTTTCACGGCTTTTCGCTGAACGTCGATCCCGACTTGTCTCATTACGCGGGCATCGTGCCTTGCGGGCTTCGCGGAAGCGGCGTGACCTCGCTCCGCGAACTGGGCCTTCAGACGAAGATGGCCGACGTGGATGAGGCGATCCGGCGGAACTGGCCGCCGGTTTTCGAAGCCTGAACGAAAGCGAACAGGAATATCGAAAAACAAAAACGGGGCCTCCCGCAGAAAGCGCCGTTTTGAAATGGCATGAATTAGCCGCGGTTCTTTGCCAGTTCGGCCAGTTGCCGCTGCAGGTTGGCGATTTTCTGTTGCATGTCGTCGGCGCTGGCAAACGAACCCGAGGTGGCGTTTTGCACGTTCGGCATCGGCGTAGCTGCCGGGGCCGGGACGCTTGCCGTCGGCGCGACCTGCGCGGGCGCCGGTGCGGCCACAGGAGCCGGATCGATGCGCCGCGTAATGTTCGTGACCGTCGCGCAGGCCACGGGTTCGGGCTGCTTGACGGGAGCGGGAGCCGGCGCCACGGCGGCGGGCGCTTTCTTGACGGGCTCGGGGGCCGGGGCTTTCGCCACAGGCGCTGCCGGGGCCGCGTTGTCGCCGCTTACGGCCTGCGCGAAAGGCGAGAAAAGACGCATGGCGCGTTCAAACATGGCCAGATTCTGTTTGCCCATTTCCTCAAGCGTCGTGCCGAAGGGGAACATGTTGCCGAAAGCCGACTGGAAATAGCCGCTCAGCTGTTCCTGGTTGTTGGCCAGCAGTTGCATGCTGTGCTCGAGGTATTTGGGCACGAGCCACTGCATGTTGTCGCCGTAAAAGCCGATCAATTGACGCAGAAAGCCTACCGGAAGCAGATTTTGCTGGCCGGACTTGCCTTCTTCCTCGACGATGATTTGCGTCAGGACGGAGCGCGTGATGTCCTCGCTCGTTTTGGCGTCGTAGACGTTGAATTCAACGCCTTCACGCACCATTTGCGACAGGGATTCCAGCGTGACGTACGTGCTGGTGGCGGTGTTGTAAAGTCGGCGGTTGGCGTATTTTTTAATGGTGACGGAGGGCTTGGACGAAAGCGTGTCGTTCATGTCGGTAACCGTAATTTTGGGGGCTAATGCTTCATTCATGGCGATGTTTCCGATCTTTTTGGATCCATGCGAAAAGGCAGGCAAGGTGGATTCTCATCATTTGGAGAAAAAACTCAAGCTGAATCCGACAGGATAGACGAAGAATTTAATTTTATTGATGAAACAGGGTCTTGCATGAAGCCTCCTGGCGGGGCCGATGGAAGGGATGGGCGCGGGCGCAAGACTCGCGTTTGCCAACGTTCGAACGTCGTGTAAAAAGAGGCCGATGGAAACGGGTTTTTCGCAAAGAGAGAACGGCAAACGCCGGTCGTCCGCCGTGCCGTGGGCCGTGGGGGCATGGCTTGGCCAGCCCGCGCCGCCGATGGGCCTGCCTTGGGGCCTGCCAGCGGTTCATCCGGCGCTGGAAGCCGCTCTTGCGCCGCTCAGGGAACTGATGCCGGGTTCGTCTTTTTCCTTCATGCCGCCGCCGCAGGCCGAGCCGCATGTCGCTAAACTGCAGCAGGCGATCAAGGACGGCGTTTTGGCGCAGATCAACCGTTTCGTGGAAGGCGTCAAGGCCTATCGGAGCCATCCCGCGAACCGCAACGCGCCGCCCGCTCCCATCGTTTGGCAAAAAGGCACGACGAAATTGCGCGATTACGGCGCTTCGTCAAAAAAGGGCGCGGCCGTTCTGGTCGTTCCCTCGCTGATCAATCGGTACGACATTCTCGATCTCGACGAAGGGCATTCCCTGCTGCGTTTCATGGACGCGCGGGGGTTGCGCCCATTCGTGGTCGACTGGGACGCGCCCGGCGAGGAGGAGAAAAAATTCAGCCTTACCGATTATGCCGTCCAGAGGCTTTTCCCTATTCTCGATTATGTGCAGTCCGTCGCGCCGCGCCCCCATATCCTGGGGTACTGCATGGGCGGAAACCTGGCGCTGGCGCTGGCGCTGCTGCGGCGCGGAGACGTCCGGTCGCTGGCGCTGATGGCGACGCCATGGAACAACGCGCTTGATCCGGCCCTGAGGGAGCTTGTCGGCAACATGGAGCCGCACCTGTCCCAAGCGGACGATCTTCCGGCGGACATCCTTCAGATGCTGTTCGCCAGTTTCCAGCCTATGCAGGTGGCGCAGAAGTTCACGCGGTTCGCCTCCCTCGACCCGGACGGCGCCGAGGCGCGGCGGTTTGTCCTGACGGAGGACTGGCTGAACGACGGCGTGCCGCTGGCCGCCGAAGTGGCGCGCGAGTGTTTGATCGGCTGGTACGTCAAAAACGTGACCGGAAAAATCCAATGGCGCGTGGCGGACACGCTTGTCGATCCGAGGCTGCTTGACATGCCCGCGTATGTTCTGGCGGCGGGCAAGGACCACATCGTGCCGCCGGAATCGGCGCGGCCCCTTGCGCGGCTTATGCGCGGCGCCGTTTTGCATGAACCGGCGATGGGGCATACGGGTTTGATGGCCAGCAGGTCCGCGCCGCGCGAGGTTTGGGAGCCGCTCGTGCGCTTTTTGACAGGACAGTGAGGGCTTTTTTTTCGGCTTTGCCGGAAGAAGGCGAGTCGAAAATGTCACAACGGAAGAAAAGGCTTGTCCGTTTTACTTTCGCGAAAAGGGCGCGGCATGCGTGCCGGTCGCGAGGAAAAACGGAAAGCCCGCGTTTTGTTGCAGCGCAAAAACGGAAACAAGAAAAATTTTTATCTCTGCCACGGGTCTTGTAGGGACAAAAAAACGAACGCGCTCAAGCGGCAAGACCTTCTTTTTGTATTACGCCCGTTTTTATGAACGAGAGACTTTTTCCGTTCTTTATTGCGGCGCACAAGCGTTCGCGATTTCTTTTGCGTTGCAAGAAGAACGCATAACTGACGTATCGCAATGCGAGACAAGTATCTTCCGTTCTTTCGCGCTTTTATGAGACATTGCAAGCCAATCGAAAAAGAGCGCCCACATCATGGGCGCCGCGCGTTCGGATTTGAACGGCGGAAAAACGGCGAATGCAGGGAGCGCGCCTCACATGACGACGATACCGGTGACCGAATCCAGCCTTGCGCGCGCGTGGGTCAGCGCCGCGCAATACGCGGCGATGTACGAGAGATCCATCCGCGATCCGGATGGTTTTTGGGGCGAACAGGGCAAGCGCCTGTCGTGGATCAAGCCCTATACGAAGGTCAAAAACGCCAGCTTCACGGACGACGTTTCGATCCGCTGGTTCGAGGACGGCACGCTGAACGTCGCGTATAACTGCATCGACCGTCATTTGCCGTTGCGCGCCCAGCAGACCGCCATCATCTGGGAAGGCGACAGCCCATCCGAACAAAAACACATAAGTTATGCGGAATTGCATGAAAACGTGTGCCGTCTGGCGAACGCCCTTAAGGCAAGGGGCGTCAAAAAAGGCGATTGCGTCACCCTCTATCTGCCCATGATTCCCGAAGCGGCCTACGCCATGCTGGCCTGCGCGCGTATCGGCGCGGTTCACTCGGTTGTGTTCGGCGGCTTTTCGCCGGACAGCCTGAAAGACCGGATTCTGGACTGCAACTCGAAGCTCGTTATCACGGCCGACGAAGGTCTGCGCGGCGGACGCCGCGTGCCGCTGAAGGCCAACGCGGACGAGGCGCTCAAGGGGTGCCCGGATGTGGAATCCGTCATCGTCGTGCGCCGCACGGGCGGCGGCATCGCGTGGCATGAGGGCCGCGATTTCTGGTATCACGAAGAATGCGCGAACGCGAATGCAGAGTGTCCGCCGGAGGAAATGGGCGCGGAGGATCCCCTGTTCATCCTCTACACGTCCGGCTCCACCGGAAAACCCAAGGGCGTTTTGCACACCACGGGGGGCTACTTGCTGCACGCCTCGTTGACGCACCAGTGGGTGTTCGATTACCACGACGGCGAGGTGTTCTGGTGCACGGCCGACGTCGGCTGGGTCACGGGGCACAGCTATGTGGTCTATGGTCCGCTCGCGAACGGCGCGACGACGCTGATGTTCGAGGGCGTGCCGTGTTACCCCGACGCCTCCCGTTTCTGGCAGGTTGTGGACAAGCACAAGGTCAACATTTTCTACACCGCGCCGACGGCTATCCGTTCGCTTATGCGCGAGGGTGACGAGCCGGTCCGGCGCACGAGCCGCAAGAGCCTGCGCATCCTCGCCTCCGTGGGTGAGCCGATCAATCCCGAAGCGTGGCTCTGGTACTATCGCGTGGTGGGCGAAGAACGCTGCCCCGTCATCGACACGTGGTGGCAGACGGAGACCGGCGGGCACATGATCACACCCCTGCCCGGCGCGACGGACCTTAAGCCCGGCGCCGCGACGCGGCCTTTCTTCGGCGTTCAGCCCGTCATCGTGGACAACGAGGGCAACGTTCTTGAGGGCGCGTGCGAGGGCAACCTGTGCATCGCGGAGAGCTGGCCCGGTCAGGCGCGCACGATCTATGGCGACCATGCGCGTTTTATCCAGACGTACTTCAGCTGTTACAAAGGCAAATACTTCTCGGGCGACGGTTGCCGCCGCGACGAGGACGGCTATTACTGGATTACGGGCCGCGTGGACGACGTCATCAACGTGGCCGGCCACCGCCTTGGCACGGCGGAGATCGAGAGCGCGCTTGTGGCGCTGGCCGAGGTGGCCGAGGCCGCCGTGGTCGGTTACCCGCATGACATCAAGGGGCAAGGCATCTATGCCTATGTCACGCTGACGGCGGACGCCGAGCCTTCGGAGGCGTTGCGCAAAAGCCTGATTACATGGGTGCGCAAGGAAATCAGCCCCATCGCGACGCCCGACATCATCCAATGGGCGCCGGGCCTGCCCAAGACCCGCTCGGGCAAGATCATGCGCCGCATCCTGCGCAAGATCGCTGCGCGGGAACTGGAAAGCCTCGGCGACACCTCGACGCTCGCCGATCCGGAGGTTGTGGAGGAATTGGTCCGCAACCGGGTGGGGTAACGGCGAAACCGCACGGCCTTTTTACAGAGCGTATCGCGCGCGGCTGACGTAGGCTATGGGCCTGGGCCGGTCGCCGTTGTGCTTCGGCGGCGCTTCGAACCGGCACGTCATGAAATGGCCTTTTGCGCTGTAATAAACCAGCCATCCATTCCAGTCCCGGATTTTCGGAATCATATAGGTCAAAAAGTGCGAAAGAACGGGCTCAAAAGGTTCTTCGGCCACATCCGGCTGTTTCGGTTTGCGCCAGCCGGGAAAAATGACGGTGCCGGGCGATCGAACGAGGTCGAGCATTCGAGGGTCGGCAAAATCCTTGTCGTGCGTGACAATCACGCGATTATGTCCGATGGCGTAATCGAATATGGTTTGATCGGGCGCTCCGACAAGATCGCGGAGATCCCTTACGGAAACGGCGTCGAAACCGCGCATTCTGAACTGGGCGTATAACGGGGTCTCAATGTTCTGGTCCATAAGAAGGGACGGTTTGCGATGCCCGTTGGGGGCCGGAGTTCCGGACACAATCTCGCTGGTGCAGGAAAGCCAAACGATAAGGATGTTTTCATCGCACTTGAGTCGGCGGAGCTCGCCGAGATCGCTTGAAGATGCCATAATAGAACCGCAAAATGACTGTTTTAGGAATCGTCTTCAATGTATAGGAAAATGAGGCGCTGTTGTCGACAAAGATGCGATTGAAACGAAGTTAACCATAACAGACAAGGAAAAAGGCGGCGTTAGGCGTGTTGAAATTTTTTCGAATCGTTCTGATTCTTTCGGCCGCCCTGTTTGCCGCGCCGCCTGCGCGCGCCCGGGATGAAACGCCGAGGCATTCGTCGAAAGCCATCGCCATGCACGGCGCGCCGAAATACGCGGAAGGCTTCGGGCATTTCGATTATGTCAATCCAAACGCGCCGCAGGGAGGACAGCTTCGGCTCGGCGTGGCCGGCACGTTCGACAGCCTTCATCCGTTCATTGTCCGGGGGCAGGCGCCGCAAGGGCTTGCGACGGGCGCTTTTTCGCTCGTGTACGAAAGCCTGATGGCGCGGAGCTGGGACGAGCCGTTTTCGCTTTACGGGCTTATTGCCGAAAGCGTGGAAGTGCCGGACGACCGCACCGGCATTGTCTTCAACCTGAACCCGAAGGCGCGTTGGCAGGACGGCAAGCCCATTACGGCCGGCGATGTGCTGTTCTCCTTCGCGACCTTGCGCGATCAGGGGCGGCCCAATCACCGCACATATTACAAGAAGGTGGCAAAAGCCGAAAGGCTGGACGAACGGCGCGTGCGTTTTACCTTCAGCCGGAACGACGACGGCACGATCGACCGCGAAATGCCGCTGATCATGGGCCTGATGCCGGTGTTGCCGCAGCATGTCTGGAAAGATCGTGCGTTTAATGAGACGACGCTGGAGCCGCCCGTCGGCAGCGGGCCTTATAAGGTCACGAAAGTCGAGCCGGGCCGGTCCATCACTTACACGCGCGGTCCCGATTATTGGGGGCGCGACATGCCTTCGCAACGCGGCCAATACAACTTCGCCACCATACGACTCGACTATTACCGGGATGACGGCATCGCCCTGCAGGCCTTCAAAGCGGGACAGTTCGATTTGCGCCGCGAACCCGATCCCACCAAGTGGGCGACGGCCTATGACATTCCGGCCGCGCGGGAAGGCCGCGTGAAAATGGCGCGTTTCGAGCATCACAGGCCCGAAGCCATGTACGGTTTTATCCTCAACACGCGCCGGCCGCTGTTTCAGGTCCCCGCGTTGCGCGAGGCGGTGGGTTATGCGTTCGATTTCGGCTGGATCAACCGTTCGCTCTTTCACGGCCTTTACAATCGCACGGAAAGCTATTTCCCCAATTCGGAACTGGCCGCGACAGGCCTTCCCGAAGGAAGGGAAAAAGAGGTTCTGGAAAAATTCAGGGACAAGCTTCCGGCCCGCGTTTTTACGGAGCCCGTCGCGCCGCCTTCGCCGGACGGCAGCGAGGAATCCCGGCGCGCCAATCTGCTGAAAGCGTCCGAAATGCTGAGGCAGGCGGGCTATGTCGTGAAGGAGGAAAAACTGTATGCGCCCGATGGTTCACCCGTGACTTTCGAAGTCTTGCTGAGCGATCCGGCTGAGGAGAAAGTGGCGCTGGAATGGACGCGGATGCTTCAGCGGCTCGGCATCGCGGCGCATGTGCGGACGGTGGACAGCGCGCAATATCAGGCGCGGCTAACTTCGTTCGACTACGACGTGACAACGGGACGCTGGTACAATTCGCTCTCGCCCGGCAACGAACAGATTTTCTACTGGGGCTCGCAGGCGGCCGCGCAGCAAGGCAGCCGTAACTATCCCGGCATTCACGATTCTGTTGTTGACGCGCTGGCGGAGGCCATTCCGGCGGCGCTGACCCGCGACGATCTTGTCGCCACGACGCGGGCGCTGGATCGCGTGTTGATGGCAGGGCATTACGTAATTCCCTTTTATCATCTTGGCGCGGACCCCATCGCTTTTTGGGCGAACCGGATTGATCATCCCAAAGCACCGCCTCTCTATGGCCCTATTCTGGAAACATGGTGGGCGAAAGATGTGAAAAAATAAGGTTTTCCCGATCAATAAAAACCCCACGCATTACTTTATTCATTCGCAAGCTAATGGACGTGAAATTGCGATGAACATTAACTTTGCTTAAGGCGTTGCCTTTTTTTCGGCATAGATTTACTATGCGTTTGAGCGTCTTTATTTCATTCGCATTTTCCACAAACAAATGGAGGGTATCATGAATTGCCTTCGAAAGCTGTATGACGCCTGCAAAGAGCAAATCGTCAAGCATAAGAAAGAAATCGCTATTGTTGGTTTGGGCGTTTCCTGCATTGCCATCCCTTCCATGGCCGGAGCGCAAGCGGTGTGTTCGGAGGACGATCCCGTTACCGCCCTTTGGGTTCATACAAACGGGTTTCAACAATGTCCGGGGGATCCGGCGCCTGGCCCATGCGAGACGGGATTTTTCCATATATGCAAGGCAACGGGTAATCCCGGGCTTCACGCGGTGAATCCAAAACTTACCGTCCAGGGCTTGGAATGCGAAGTGTTCCACCAGGGATGGCATCAAGACGGGGGATTTAAAGTGACTCCGGACAAGTTTTGTAAAAATGGCCCGGCGGTTGGAATCTTTTACGCAAAACCGAACAGCCCAACGGATTTCAAATGTCCGAACGGCAACGCGCTCAAAAATGCTCCTCGCTACAAAAGTCTGGACACTGAAAATATCGTGTATGTTGTCGTTGATCCTTTGCGCGGGGCTTCGGCTATAACTTGCGGCCCCAGGGTTTGCGCGGCCAATTGCTATGAGGGAGAGTGGACTAGTTGTCCAAAAGGGATAAAGGCCACAGTTCCTTCCTCTGGCGGAAAGCCGCTGCTAAGTTGCATTCCCTAAAGAAGCGGAAACGAATATTGAAACAGCGTTGGAGTGCAAAAAACTTTCAACGCGATTTTTCCGAACGAGGGCTGTTGCTTGCTATATCTGATTTACAGGAGGTTTTCGCGGCAAATAATTAACCATAAGAAGCCAGTCAAAAGGCCGATTATTTAATGTGTTGTAATTTTGATGGCGTGGAATTACTGTGACTTGCTCCTTACCGGTTTTATTATTTCTCTCTTCCCCAACCATAACATATGGAGGTTTGCCATGATGTCTTCGATGCGAAGCCTTTTCCGCAAATACAAAAAAAGCATTACTGCGGTTATGAGCCTTCCTTTTGTGGCCGTGCCCACTCTTGCTTCGGCAGGAGAAGGATTGCCCAAATACGTAAAATATAACGTCGAGCGCACCCACAACAGCACCTTTGTGTCATACGTCGAAGTCATTCCCGGTCAGAAGAAGGAGACCATGTCAGGCAACCGGTGCCCTGAACAGCAAGAAATTTACCAGGATGCTGACGGAAACATTTCTTTATGGTGTGGCAACCCGCCGTGTTCGGTCGACAATGCTGCGACACCGAGAAGTGAAAAAGGGTTCGCAACTATTTGGGTGGAAAGCGACAAAACCCCCGGCGTTGTGAGCGGCGTTGCTTGCCAGGGCAAGAATAACGACTGTCGCGCAACAAAGCAGTTTACGGACTGCAGGAAAGAGCTTGGCGAAGTTGTGGTTGGTTTTATTCCCTTGAGGGGAGACGGCCCCATCAGAGTCGAATGCGCCGTTCCGGGTGAAAGCTGTTGTGGGGGGACGCTTCTAACGCCTCAACCTAAGTAAACCAAATATTACTCAAAAGCGGCGTTGGGGGTGAAAACCCTCAACGCCGTTTTCTTTTGGCGAAGCGTTTAAAACTTGATGCTCCTGGTCTCGTAACGGCGGCCGAGGAAAGCGGGCAGTTTGCCGTGCGTCTGGCTGCCGGGGAACTGGGCCATCTGGTAGGAAGGATCCGTCTTTGTGCGGTAGCTCCAGAGCGCGTCGGGATTCTGGTGATAGAAAATATCCGACACGGCTTCCGTGCGCACCCAGTCGATGACCTGTTTGCGGTGGACGATTTTCCACACGCCGCCGGGGCCGGAGGGGCGGCGCTCGAAACGGTCGAGATAACGGCTGCCCATGAACACGTCCTCGCGCCCCGTCGGTTTGTCGAGGCGGAAATGCGCGTGGCAATAGGATTCGACAAGCGCGACGTCGCCTTCAAGCTGCGCGCGAATGTTGCCGATCATATGGTGCGACGAGCGCACCTGATGGAGAACGCCCATCACCCAATGCACGTAATCGTTGGCCGTTCCCTGAAAGATCCCGGGACCGAGGTCGACGGTCGCGTCGGGATGGCAGACCGAGCGCAAAACGGTTTCGTCGATGCGATCCAGCCCCCGCGCGAAACGATAGAGCATGTCGGCGATTTCGGATTTGTCGACGACGGCCTGAAGACGGGGCGGAAGCTTGGGCGCGTTGGCCGAGCTGCCGACAAGCTGCGACATGAGCGAAGGACGCGGCAGCCGTTTCAGAAGCGAAACGCTACTGGCCTTGCGCGCCTTTTTAGGGCTTGCGGCGTTCTTTTTATGCGCGATTTTGGCGGGCTTTTTGGCCTTCGCCGGTTTCTTTGTTGTCGTTGCAGCCATCTTGTGCCTCGAACCTATTCCTGGGTCATATATGGCGCGTCCTACTTAGCATGGGTTGTTTCGCTTTCGTACATATTTTTCAGTGGCTTAGAAAATAGGGGTTTGGCACGAATTAAGATTGGGCCAAAATTGGGGGCCAAAACGCCAATTTTTGGTTTTATAGTGGTTTGTTACGGCTTGAAATGGTTAAAATCATGTTATTATTGTTTGGGAAACGCTTTTGAGAGGCAGAATTGGAAACCGAACGTTCCTATTTATGCCTTGAATGGCGCATTCTAGGTTCTGAACGGACAAATTTAGGGTGCAAACGGGCGTTATTGGCGGCGATTGAGGAAACAATCGGAGGCCCCTGAATCGAATCTAATAATTAACAAACGGTTAACGCGGGACTCTAAGTTAGTGATAGAAGTGCCTGATGCCCGTGAAGACCATGGCTATGCCCGCCTCGTTGGCGGCGGCGATGACCTCTTCGTCGCGCATGGAGCCGCCGGGCTGGATCACGGCCGTCGCCCCGGCCTCGATCGTCGCCAGCAGACCGTCCGCGAACGGGAAAAAGGCGTCGGAAGCCGCGACACAACCTTTGGTAAGCGGCGTGGCCAGTTTCAACACCCTGGCCGCGTCTTCGGCCTTACGCGCCGCGATGCGCGCGGAATCCACACGGCTCATTTGCCCCGCGCCGATGCCGACCGTCGCGCCGTCTTTGGCATAAACGATGGTGTTTGACTTGACGTGCTTGGCGATGGTGAACGCGAAAAGCAGGTCGCGCATTTCCTGTTCGGACGGCTGGCGGCCGGTAACCGTTTTCAGGTTCTCCTTGTCGAGAACGACGCTGTCGCGCGACTGCAGCAGATAACCGCCGGTCACGGCCTTGACGATATGGCCCGGTTCGCGCGGATCTGGCATCGTTTTGGTCAGAAGCACGCGCAGGTTCTTTTTGGCGGCCAGTATTTTTTTTGCCTCGTCGTCCATGTCCGGCGCGATGATGACTTCGGAAAAAATCGCGGAAATCGCTTCCGCCGTTTTGCCGTCCAGGGGCCGGTTGCACGCGATGATGCCGCCGAACGCGCTGACCGTGTCGCAGTCGAACGCGCGCTTGTAGGCCGTCAGCAGATCGGGCCCCGTCGCCACGCCGCAGGGATTGGCGTGCTTGATGATGGCGATGGCGGGCTCTTCCGTGAACTCGCTCACCAGATCGAACGCCGCATCGGTGTCGTTGAGGTTGTTGTAACTCAGTTCCTTGCCTTGAATCTGGATGGCTGTCGCGACGCCAACTTGGGGGGGCTCGGTCACATAAAAAGCGGCCGTCTGGTGCGGGTTTTCGCCGTACCGCAGCTTTTGCCGCAGGTTCGCCGCGATGGTCAACGTATCGGGGTATTCCTCGCCAAGCTGCTTGGCGAACCAGCCGCTCACGGCGGCATCGTAGCTGGCGGTGTGCGCGTAGGCCGCCGCAGCCAGCTTCTTGCGGAATTCGAGCGTCGTCGCGCCTTTGTTGGCCTTCATCTCTTCCAGCAAGGCGTCGTACTGCGCCGGGTCGGTAACGACGGTGACGAAGTCATGATTTTTGGCGGCGGCACGGACCATCGTGGGGCCGCCGATGTCGATGTTTTCAATGCAGGTCTCGAAGTCCGCGCCGCGCGCGACGGTGGCGCGGAAGGGATACAGGTTCACGACCACAAGATCGATGGGCGGAATGTTGTGTTGCTCCGCTTCTTTTTGATGCTTTTTCTCATCGCGGCGGTAGAGAAGGCCGCCGTGGATTTTGGGGTGCAGCGTCTTGACGCGCCCGTCCATCATTTCGGGAAAGCCGGTGTAATCGCCGACTTCGGTGACCTTGATGCTCGCTTGCCGCAGCTTTTCCGCCGAGCCGCCCGTGGAGAGAATCTCGACGTTGTATGAGGCCAGTTGTTTGGCGAGTTCGACAAGCCCGTTCTTGTCGGAAACGGAGATCAGCGCGCGGGCGATTTTGGGATTCTGAGCCATGATGCATCCTTAAAAAAGGGAGTCGAAAGAGACCTTTACGAGTACGGCGATGGACCAAGAATTGCAAGCGAATCGCTTTTGTGCCGCATGCGCCTTATACTCATTCATTTTGAATGATTTATGCTTTTAGAATTCACAACACAACGGGAGGGATTCCCCCTCACCGGCAAAAACCAATGGTTTGCTGTGCAAACCAAACAGACTGCTGACAAACCCCGGTATTTTCATACTGGGGTTTGCTTTTGGTATCGAAGAATGAAGGATGGGAATAGAGTGAGGGTCGGCCTCACCATGCCGCCAAGGGATAGGGCGCGGCGGTTAAAGC
>Ga0302241_1001709_pt1 | contig 15100 bp, 10 predicted proteins | sample AAG_UR_Arg_MG_FD_193532 | JGI IMG/M metagenome (GOLD analysis project Ga0302241, IMG submission 193532) | Enriched activated sludge microbial communities from anaerobic digester in WTTP, New Holstein, Wisconsin, United States - AAG_UR_Arg | ecosystem: Engineered > Bioreactor > Anaerobic >... | reverse complement strand
ACTCATAGAGTTGATGGAGGCAAGGACCGGGATTAAGCTGTCAGAGAACCAAAAACAAGCTGTTGAAGTTTCTTTGGGGAGCGGGGTCGCCGTTGTCACCGGAGGTCCAGGGACCGGAAAGACGACTATTATCAACACCATTATGACGATATTACAGGACAGCGGCTTTTCTACCGCTATCGCAGCTCCGACAGGAAGAGCGGCAAAGCGGATCACTGAGACTTCCGGCCATAATGCTTCGACCATCCACAGGCTGTTGGAATACTATTATTCTGAAGGTGATGACAGCATGCGCTTCGGCAAAAACGAAGAATCTCCCCTGAAGCTGGATGCAGTTATAATAGATGAGGCTTCCATGATCGATATCCTTTTGATGAAGGGACTTCTGGATGCCATACCCGCAGGCACCAGGCTGATCATCGTCGGAGATGCGGATCAGCTGCCTCCGGTGGGAGCCGGCAATGTTTTAAGAGATATTATCGGCAGCGAAGTCGTATCCTCTGTGAAGCTCACAGAGATTTTTCGCCAGGCCAAAGAAAGTCTGATAGTCGTCAACGCCCATAAAATCAACAAGGGAGATTATCCCGACAGCAACGAAAAAGATAAGGATTTCTTCCTGTTGCGCTGCAAAGGCGAAAAGGAGATGCTGGCCACGATCAAAGATCTGTGCGTAAGGCGTCTGCCCACTTATTTTGAGAACTGCGACCCATTGAAAGATCTGCAGATACTCACCCCGATCAGAAAAGGTCTTCTCGGATGCATCAATCTGAATAAGGAACTTCAAAACATACTGAATCCTCCGTCGCCCGGCACGAAAGAAAAACGCATTGGAGACCGGTTGTTTCGGGAAGGGGACAAAGTCATGCAGATCAAAAATAATTACAGGCTTGAATGGAAAAGGTTGGACGATTTTACCGACGGGCAGGGCGTGTTCAACGGCGACTGCGGATTTATAACCTCTGTCGACGACGAGTATAACGAGATGGTCGTAGTCTATGAAGATAATAAGTACGTGAAGTATGATGTGAGCAACTTTGATGAGCTGGAACTGGCCTATGCCATAACGGTCCATAAGAGTCAGGGAAGTGAATTTCCCATCGTCATCATGCCGGTCTCATGGTTCCCTCCGATGCTGGCCACCCGAAATTTGCTTTACACGGCGGTGACCAGAGCAAAAGATGCGGTCATTCTGGTGGGCTCGGAGGATAAGATGCGGGCAATGGTGGATAATAACAGCATAGTTGAGCGATATTCGGGCCTTGAGCCGAAGCTTAAGGAGTTTCTGCTGTGATAAAAGAGCTTTGGACTTCTTTTTTGGATCTGGTCTATCCCTCAAATATATACTGCATCAACTGCGGAAGGCCTATCGATGACCGCTTTCCTTATTCCCTTTGCGCTTACTGTGTCAGGCGCCTCAGATGGGCCAACGGAGCATCCTGCGAAAGCTGCGGAAAGCCGATGCCGGTGCAAGCCGTTAATGGACTTTGCGGTGAATGTGCCGAAAGACAAAGGAGTTTCGACCGGGGTTATACTTGCGTCAGTTACGGGCTGCCGGAAAGAGAATTGGTCCATCAGCTTAAATACCGGGACAAAGATTACCTTGCTTCTTATTTTGCAGAGCTGATGTATGAAAGGATAAGCGCCGAAGGGCTCAGGGCTGATCTTGCGGTACCGGTGCCAATGTATAAAAGCAAGGAGCGCAGGCGAGGCTATAATCAGGCAGGGCTTCTTGCGGAATACATTTCGGATCGACTTGATATACCTTATTACCCTCACCTTCTGGTGCGCATATCCGATACACCTCCTATGAGCGGGTTAAGTGCCGCCGAACGCAGAGAAAATGTGCAAGGTGTTTTTAAAACGGCAAAATGGGTAAAGAATATTATAAAGGACAAAGCTGTGCTGCTTGTGGATGATATTTTCACAACCGGAAGCACGGCAGAGGCATGCAGCACCGCATTAAAAGAAGCCGGAGCCAAACAGGTTTATGTATTGACCTTTGCAGCGGGCATGGATGCGGGGAAGAAGCCGGATAATGGAATTGCCCGGGTCTGTGGTTGAAAGTCCATGCCAGCTACGGGCAAAAGGACCCACGTAAGCTGGACCGCAAGGCGGCAGCGATCATGGCGTAGTCTAGGTATAAGCCCTGTCGATATGCTCTTTGGAGCGACAAAAAACGACAGACGAGTGTGGGGGCAAAGACCAGGTCAGCCGGGCAATTCCATTATCCGGCCTGTTTTATCCACAAGGAAAGCAAAAAAAGCAGATAAGAGAACAAATATTTCAGAAAAAAATAGTAAATATTTATGCAACCGCAGACAGTTGGAAAACAAAGCGCCGGCCCGAAAGACAAAATATGCATGAATAAATATTAATATTAATGGGGCGAAAAAGTGTCCACAAATAAAGGCTTGAATTTTCAATTATGCACAGAGTTATCCACATTATCAACAGAACTGGAGTACGTGACAAAAACATTAAAGATTCGACATTTTTTGATGAATAACGAAACAAAGACCGCTTCTCTTTTAGCAAGGCGTTTGAATAAATATTTTTAGCCTATTAAAAGGAATGGCATGAGTTTTGTAGTATAATCATATAAAGCCGTTTTAACAACAAAAAAGGGGGAATAGGCATGAGAGTCATCATTACCAGCAAGAACTTCAACGCAAGCGATCATCTCAAGCAAACCATCGAGTCCAAATTTGAAAAGCTTGGCAAGTACTTCTCAAAAGACATAGTTGCCAACGTGACACTGGCTATGGAAAGCGGACGTCAGAAGATCGAAGCTACTATCAATGCCAAGGGTACGATTTTTCGGGCAGAAGAAGAGACCAATGACATTTACAGCGGTGTTGACAGAGTAGTTGATAAATTGTCGACTCAGATGTCCAGGTTCAAGACCAAGCTGCAGCGAAAGCATAAAGACCATAAGGAATTTATTTTTGCCAATCTGCCGGAAGCTCCTGATAAGGATGCTCAGGAAATGGCACTGGTCAGGAGAAAGAAATTTGATCTGATGCCCATGTCTCAGGATGAAGCGATCATGCAAATGGAACTCCTCGGACACACCTTCTACGTTTTTCTGAATATGGAGACTGATACGGTCAATGTCGTCTATAAAAGAAAGGACGGCAATTACGGCCTTCTTGAACCGGATTATTGATAATTGCAATGCATAGAGGCTGTTTTACATTGGGGCCGGAGGAATTACGTTCCGGCCCCGTTTAAATACTTTACCCGGGCCTGCCTGCCGCATCGGGCTGATAGAATTTACTATTGAAATCTAGCGCCATGTTCGATAATATATATTCGATATGAAAGATATTCCTTTACGGAGCAAAGGCAATGGCTGATGTTTTTAAAAATATGTTTGCAAGCTTCAGTTTTACGGATGTCATCGATGTGGCAATCGTTGCTTTTGTTGTGTATAAGGTCCTGGCCTTTATCAGGGAGACCAGAGCCGAGCAGCTCGTTAAAGGGCTGTTGGTTTTAGTTGTCGCCACCTTCCTTTCCGACATTCTCAACCTTTACACATTGAACTGGCTTTTGGAAGGGACTCTGACATTAGGCGTCATTGCCCTTATAATAGTCTTTCAGCCTGAGCTTAGAAGGGGACTTGAATACATCGGCAGAAGCAAGTTTATAAAAAAACAGTTCGGCGAGATGAACAAAGAGAAGGCTAAATCTATCACATCTACGATTATCAGGGCGGTAGATCATTTCTCCGTCAATAAAACCGGTGCGCTTTTGATAATAGAAAGAGAAACGTCGCTTACCGATATACTGGAATCCGGGACGGAAATCGACGCGGTCATAACCGAAAGTCTTCTTGAGGCCGTCTTCTATCCCGGAGCGCCGCTTCACGACGGCGCCTGCATCATCAGGGGAGAGCGGATGATCGCAGCGGGTTGCGTGCTTCCTTTAACGCAAAACAGGACCCTCAGCAAGGATCTTGGAACCAGGCACAGAGCGGGGCTGGGAATAACGGAACATTCCGATGCGATAGCGCTGATCGTATCCGAAGAAACCGGGATTATTTCCATAGCCATCGACGGAAGATTATCAAGATTTTTGGATATCAAAACGGTGGAGAAAACTTTGCTGAATCTGTATCTAAGCCAGCTCGACGGGGAAAACGAGAAGAATATAATTGCAAAGCTGTTTAAAAAACGGGGGAGGAGCGGCGATGCAGGACAATAAAAAAAAGAGCGCCAAAGACAGCAGCCGCACCATTACCATCATACTATCGGTGGTAATTGCATTGATTCTTTGGTCTTATGTGATCATTCAGGTGAACCCCACCAAGAAAGAAACGATATCTAAAATCCCTGTACAGCTTTTGAACGTCCAGACCCTTACAGCCAGACAGCTTGCCATTTCCGGAGACGGGGAATACGTGGTGGATGTGGTCGTAGAAGGGAGACGGGCGGATATCGTTAAGATCAAAAGCGAAGATATAGTTGCAGAGGCTGATCTGTTCGGATGGAGCAAGGGAGAAAACTACATCCCGGTCAATGTTAAAGTGCCGTCTGCGCTGAAGATCGTTGAAATAAGATCTGCCAAGATCCAGGTGACTATAGAGGACCTGGTGGCCTTGAGCAAACCTGTTGCAGTCGTATACAGAGGAGAGTTCCGAACGGATACCGAAGAAGGGGATGTGGAATTAAGGCCTGCGGAGGTGGAGGTCACCGGGGCAAAATCCGCTGTGGAATCTGTTAATGAGATCAGAGTATATATCGATGTGGAGGATCTGTCAGCGGATGAGGAAACCTTCCAAAGTGAAGTGATCCCTTTGAACAGAGCTGAAATGCCGGTTGAAAATGTCAAACTGTCGTCAGACTATGTCAATGTATCGGCTAGGCTCCTGAAGCTCAAAGAAGTTCCTCTTACCGTAGAAACTACGGGAAACCCAGGCGAAGGTTTCGGCGTGGAGATAAATGCGCCGGGGACAATCCTTATCAAGGGTACTCAGCAGGTGCTTAAAGACATCGAATCAGTCAGGGCCGAGCCCGTCGACATTACTAAAATGAGCCAAAGCGGAAACGTCATACTTAACATTTTGCTCCCCGATGGAGCAGCATTGTCGAAGAGAAATCCGAAAGTGGCGGCAGGGATCAATATCGAAGAAACCGCAACGAAGAGATTTCAAATATCAACGGACGATATCCTGCTGGAAGGGCTGACAAAGGGGAAGACGGTGAATACTGACGCATCGGTCATCACTGTATCAGTTACAGGCAGGAAGCAAATAGTCGACCTGCTGGAACAGGACCAATTGCAGCTTTATATCGAGGTCGCAGACCTCCCGGCGGGCAGCCGTACCGTACCGATAAAGGCATCTTCGCAGGTGCCGCTTCACAGTATAGCTATTGACCCATCTGAGATAAACATCACAATAACAGACACAGAATAGGAGAATTAATTGAACAGACTTTTTGGAACGGACGGAGTGAGGGGAGTTGCCAATACGGAGCTGACACCCGCTCTTGCTTTTAACCTTGGAAAAGTGGGAGCTTACGTGCTTGGCAGAAGCAAAGAGACTCCTCTTGTTCTTATCGGCAAAGATACCCGGCTTTCCGGCGACCTTTTGGAAAATTCAATAAGTGCCGGAATAATGTCAATGGGAGGTAACGTATTGAGGGTGGGGGTGCTTCCTACCCCTGCCGTGGCATACCTGGTCAGTCATATGAAAGCGGATGCCGGCATTGTGATCTCCGCTTCCCATAATACCTTTGAATTCAACGGAATCAAATTTTTTAACGGCAAAGGGTTTAAACTTGACGATGATCTGGAGGATGAAATAGAGGATATCATCGTGAGAGATATGGATGTAAACAGCCATATCGAAGGAGAAAGGCTTGGCCGGAGTTTTGAAGCGGAAGAAAATGCGGAAGAGATCTACGCAGGATTCCTGAGAAGCACGATGGATGAAACCCTTAACGGAATGAAGATAGTCACCGATTGCGCCAACGGCGCCGCATATAAGATAGCGGAAAGAGTGCTGAGAGATCTGGGGGCCTCCGTGATAGTCATGGGAAACCGGCCGGATGGGATCAATATTAATGCCGGCTGCGGTTCTACCCATCCCGAAGCCCTGCAGCAGAGAGTCCTGACCGAGAATGCGGATATAGGCCTGGCATTTGACGGGGATGCGGACCGCCTTATTTCCGTTGATGAGAAAGGCCGGGTCATCGACGGAGATAAAATAATATATATCTGCGCCAAGATGCTTAAAAAATGCGGAAGGTTGGCAGGTAACAAAGTCACCGCAACAGTGATGAGCAACTTGGGTTTTCATAAGGCTGTTGAAAGTCTGGGAGCTGAAGTCGATATTACTCAGGTGGGCGACAGGTATGTTCTTGAAAGAATGCTGGAGACAGGCTGCGTTATAGGCGGCGAACAATCAGGGCATATTATTTTTTTAGAGTACAGTACCACAGGCGACGGCATCCTCTCTGCACTGCAGCTTCTTAAAGCCCTGAAATCAAGCGGGCGCAAGCTGTCTGAACTGGCGGACGAGGTTGAGATCTATCCTCAGGTGCTGAAGAATGCTCAAGTAAAGATAGAGAATAAGAAAAAATATGCAAGCGACCCCCAAATAGCGGCGGAGATCAAGCGAATAGAGAATATCATGGCGGACGAAGGCCGGGTTTTGATCCGTCCGTCGGGAACGGAGCCTCTGGTCCGGGTCATGATCGAAGGAAAGGATTTGGAGGAAATCACCGGTCTTGCCGAAGGTCTCGCAGATCTGATAACAAAGAAAATGGGATAGCGGAGACCTGAAGGGATTGAAGAAGTATTTGGGCGCTTGTAAAAAAGGAGCGGAAATGGTTAAACAGCTAAAAAGAATAGTGATCTCGTGCCTGATCCTTTGGGTGGCGTTGGGAACACTGCCAGGCTGCGAACAAAATGACGGGGATGAGAAAACCCCTGTGTCAACCAACGTTATTGCGGAGCTTTACTTCATTAACGGCGAATATGCAAGGACAGGAGATGAGGCGCTGGATCACTATCTGACAGAGGACCGGGAGCTTCAGATCCCCGAAGGGGAAAACGCCTGGATTATGATCCTTGATGCTTTGAAGACAGTGGATCCTGCCTTTGGCGAAACTGCCGTCTCCGAAGATGCATTATTTAGAAATGTGTATGTAAGTAACGAGGATGATACTCTGATGATAGTAGACCTTGAAAGCATCGGCCCCGGGGGAGGATCGATGCAGGAAGGCTTTTTTATCGGGCAGATCGTTGAGACGATATTAAACAACTGTGATTTGTTTTGGGACAGCAGGAATGCGGAAAAAGTTCTGTTTCTATTAAAAGGGGAATCGGTGGACAGCCTCATGGGGCATTTTGATGCGGGAGAACCTTTTGATCGATATTATCAAAACAGCGGAGGATAAAATGAAGCAATACGAAATCCGGGACTTATCCCTTGCCCCCTACGGGAGGCAGAAAATCGAATGGGTGGCTGCCCATATGCCTATACTGCAGGGTATTAAAGATCAGTTCGATAAAGATAAGCCCTTTTCGGGTGTCAAAATCACACTTTCAATACATTTAGAAGCTAAGACTGCCCATCTTTGTGAAGTGCTGGCCGCAGGGGGGGCGGAGATGTGTATAACCGGAAGCAATGTGCTCTCCACCCAGGATGATGTCGTTGCCGCATTGGCGGCTGCGGGGCTTCGCGTCTATGCCTATCACGGGGCTGCGGAAGAGGAATACCGGAGGCATTTAGAAATGGCTCTTTCCCAAAAGCCTAATATTGTGATTGATGACGGAGGGGATTTAGTGACTGTCCTTCATACCGCAAGACCCGATTTGGCTGAAGAGGTTTGGGGCGGATGTGAAGAAACCACTACAGGTGTGATCCGCATCAGGGCCATGGAAAAGGAAGGCATACTGAAATTTCCAATGATCGCGGTAAATGATGCTAAATGCAAGCATTTGTTTGATAATCGATACGGCACAGGACAATCGACCTGGGATAGTATAATGCGAAACACCAATATTATCATAGCCGGGAAGCAGGTGGTGGTAGGAGGTTACGGATGGTGTTCCAAAGGCATTGCAATGAGAGCCAAAGCATTAGGGGCAAGAGTCATCGTAACGGAGATCGATCCTGTGGCCGCCATCGAAGCCGTTATGGACGGATTTGAAGTCATGCCGATGGCTGCTGCCGCTCCGCGGGGAGATATATTCGTGAGTGCCACGGGAAACAAAAAGATAATAACGATGGAGCACATGCTTACCATGAAAGAATTGGCCATTCTGACCAATGCGGGGCATTTCAACGTAGAGGTGGACATGGAAGGCCTGGAAGCAGCTGCGATCGAAAAGAAGCAGCTTCGCAATAACGTCACCGCTTACCGGCTGAAAAACGGAAGGCAGGTTTGTGTCATCGGAGAGGGAAGACTTGTGAATATCGCAGCCGCCGACGGACACCCAACAGAGATGATGGATATGAGTTTTGCCGTTCAGGCATTGTCGGCGCTGTATATAAAAGAACATAGGGGAAAACTGGATAACAAAGTCATCAATGTATCGGAAAAAATAGACACTCTGGTTGCGGAACGCATGCTGGCAGCCTGGGGGATCACCATCGACCGTCTGTCCGAAGAGCAAAAGGAATATCTCGAAAGCTGGAAAGTTTAACGGTTGGGAGCCCGTCCCTGACGATGAAAGACAGAAGGCCCGCATTCCAATGAATCGCGGGCCACTTATTTTTTATCGAGAGCAATTGCAGAATATGATAACCAGTAATAAGAAGAAAAACAGTAGGCTGGTATCAATCCCCTCTTCTCCGTGGAGAAGACCGCCACATTTACCTGACATCATTCATCACCTGCTTCTATCCAAGATTAGATTTAGATTGTAGTATAGGATATTCAGGGCCAGGCTATAGTGTGAAAAATATTATTAACAAAAAGCAAAAACATTATAGGGTTGAAACAGCTTTATCTATACGCTCCATTGCTTGCTTTTCGCCCATGATCTGCTGGATCTCCCACAAGTCCGGAGAGGATGCCCTCCCTGTAAGCGCTATCCGGATCACGGTGCTCACATGACCCACATGGCCCTTGTAAAGGGATGGATTTTTTTTATAATCATTAGGCTTTGCCGCATAACCCAGTTTGACGCTCAATGTACGTATCTTTTCAAACCATATTGACCGGTCGTCGCTATGATCATAGTTATTAACATACGACTCCAGTATAGTCAGGACATCCTGCTTTTCCACTTCCTCCGGGTAAGGATCCTGCACTTTGAAACGATCATTAAAAAAATAACTGATATAATCAAAAATCTGCTCGCAGTATATCAAATCCTTCCGAGGTTTTTCTCCGTGCCTGTCCATGGCAAATATGCGAAGAAGCATTTCCTTTTTGTCGGTGAAAAGAGTAACAAGCTCAGGCCGGTGATCCTTTGCCCATAAGAGTAAAAAATCGTAGATCTCTTCATCGCTTAAACGAACCAATACTTCTTTGCTCACATCGTTTAGTTTGTCAAGGTCAAACAGCGTACCCGAGCTGCTCATTTTTTCTGTGCTGAATTCGAACTCCTCCATGGGGTTTTGTGGATTTGCAAGCCGCCATTCTTCATAATTGGAGTTCAGTATCGTGAGCAGGTATTCACGCACAGCCTTCGGATGATATCCCAGGCTGCGGTAATAATTTAAGGAAAGCTCCGGATCCTTTCTTTTGGAGAGCTTGCGCTTATTGCCGTTTTCCGTTTTCATCAGAACGGTGGTGTGACAATAAGTAGGAGGGGCAAAACCCATCGCATCAAAAAGGGCCACATGGACGGGCAGGGACGAAAGCCATTCTTCACCCCGAACCACGTGAGTCGTGCGCATAAGGTGGTCATCCACAACGTGGGCAAAATGGTAGGTAGGGATCCCGTTTTGCTTTAGCAGCACAACATCATGGAAGTTCTCAGGCATTGACAACAGTCCCCGGATGCCGTCAATGATTTGAAAGCTTCTGCCCGGATCTCCCGCAGAGCGAAAGCGCAGCACGTAGGGCTTTCCTTCCGCAATGTTCCGTTTAATGTCGATAAGATCCAGATCTCTGCATCGGGCAAAGGAGCCGTAATATCCGGGGTTTTCACCGCTATTCTCCTGCTGCTCCCGCAGTAGCAGGATCTGGTCTTCAGTGCAAAAACAGGGGTAGGCTAAACCCCGGGCAGTCAGATCTTTAGCATAGCATTGATAAATAAGCTCTCTTGCCCGTTGATAATAAGGACCGTAAATGCCCCTTTCGCCTTCGGATGTGACGCCTTCGTCAAATGTCACGCCGAAGTACTCCAAAGACGAGATAATAGTTTCTGCCGCTCCTTCCACTTCCCTTTTTTCATCGGTATCTTCGATGCGAAGAAAAAATACCCCGCCGCTTCGGTGAGCCAGCCTTTCATCGGCAAAGGCGCCATAGAGATTTCCCAGGTGTATGAAGCCTGTAGGGCTGGGCCCCAGTCTGGTCACCTTGGCGCCTTCGGGAAGGACTCTTTCCGGATAAAGGGTTTCGTAGTATTTCGGTGTTTTGTCGATATGGGGGAAAAGCAATTCTGCCAATTCAGTATGATTCATGTGGTACTCCTCCGTAAAATGCTGCTCGTATTAAACACTTATATTATACACATATTCTTCAAAGCTGTCATCCAAGTAGTAACAGCCTGTAGTCACAGCCAAGTCGTCACGCCAAGTCATCACAGCCAAAAATATGCCGAAGAAGACATCCGTCGTATTGTGATCGTGACATTGGCTTTTTGGGGTTAAAAGCAACGGAAACTATAAAAAAGATGAAATTCCGTTGCTTTTAACCCCAAAAAGCCCGGCAAAAGCAGTAAAAAGCAACGCAAATCAGAGGAGGGGCTTTTTTTCGTTGCCTTCTGACTCGAAAAGGCAACAGAAATCAGATAATTACTGAAATTCCGTTGCTTTTAACTCCGAAAAGACGGTAAATTTCTCGGAAAGGCAACGAAAATCAAGAGAATACACTATTTCCGTTGCTTTTGCTGCTAAAGGGGGCAGGAGATCATTCTTGTTAAACCGCACAAAATAGTTGGGTTTTTCTTTGGAATTATGGTAAAATGCCAATATGGTTATAAAGCTCATAGACAAAGTCAGGGAAACGATCATAAGTAACAGCCTGATCGAACAAGGCGATCATATCGTCCTCGGTGTGTCGGGAGGGCCGGATTCTGTATGCCTTCTTTCCGTTCTTCGGGATTTGACAGATGAGTGGGGCCTAACTCTCCATGGAGTCCATATCAACCATTGTCTGAGGGGCAAAGATGCGGATGAGGATCAAATCTATACGGAGGAGCTGTGCAAAAAACTCTCTGTCCCTTGCCATGTTTTTCGCTATGATGTAAATTTACTTGCATCCCGGCTAAAAATCACCACTGAAGAAGCAGGACGCAAGGTAAGATATGAATCCTTTGAGAAGATCAAAAAAAGTATTGAGTCTCAAAACCCGATCCCCGGTGTAAAGATCGCTATAGCGCACAACCTTAACGACCAGGCGGAAACCATACTCATGCGGATCATCCGAGGCACCGGAACTGACGGGCTATCAGGCATTGAATACATCAGGCAAGGAGTGTTCATACGTCCTTTGCTCAATGTTAGTCGAAGGGAGATCGAAGAGTACTGCAAGGTGTATAATCTTCATCCAAGGATCGACCGCTCAAACCTTGAACCCGTATACACCCGCAATCGACTCCGCCTGGAGCTTATTCCGCTGCTGCAGGCAGAATATAATGAGAATATTCTATCGGTGCTGGACCGCCTTTCAAGGATAGCTTGCGAAGATAAGGAATACCTTTATCTACAGGTTGATAAGGTCAGGGATATAGTATCCGGAGAAGGAGAAAGCCGCATAATAAGCCGCAAGGATTACCTGAAGCTCCACCCTGCTATCGGCAAACGGCTGATAGGCATGACCCTGAAAGAAATGGGGCTTGTTCAGGATATGACTGCCGTTCATCTGGAGGGTGCGGATAGCCTCATGCGAAAGGGGAAGACCGGCGGCCGCATTGATTTTCCAGGGGGATACGGATTGAGGCTCGTATACGAGGGCGGTGAACTTTACCGGCTATGCCACGGTGCAGGGAACATACCGGACCCCATGGACGCCCGGCCGTTTTGCTACCCGATCAGGATAAATAAAACTATTCGAATTCCCGAATTAAATGCCCTTCTTAAGGTTAGAATTCTACAAGCGGATCAAAACCCTATTCTGTTCGCAGACAGCCCTTTTTCCGCCTGCTTGGACCTTGGGAGAATGGGTATCATAAATAACATGACCGTCCGAACAAGAATGCCGGGCGATTATATCGTTCCTTTCGGTATGAAGGGGACAAAAAAACTGCAGGATTTTTTTGTAGACGAAAAGATCAAAAAAGAAGAGCGCGGCAGGATACCGCTGGTATGTCTGGGTCAGGAAGTATTATGGGTAGTGGGGCGCCGTATCAATGAAAACTATAAAGTGACCGAAAAAACCAAAGAAGCAATTTATATTGAATTCGAACCGTCAGCATGATAAAATGTCTCGGTACTTTCGCCGAGTAAAATTAAAGGAGGAACCCTATCGTTGAACAGAGCCGCCAAAAATATAGGTGTTTATATAATCATCCTTGCGTTGGTTATGGGTATTACCTGGGTTTATCAGGGAAACCAGGGACCCCAGATAAAAGAAATCGAGTTTTCCGAATTCGTTACTTATATCCAAAATAAGCAGATAGAAGAACTGACCATAATTGAATCAAGGCTTCAGGCTACTCTCAGATCGGGGGAAAGGGTAAATACTTATGCCCCTACTGCGGTGGAACTGATGCTGTTAAGCGAAAAATATATTTTTCCTCAGATGGAGGCAGGGACCTTGGTGCTGACCAGTGAAAAACCCTCAAACACCTCATGGATACTGTCTCTTCTGCCTACTGTCGTCATGATACTGATCTTCGTTCTTTTCTGGTTTGTTATCATGCAGCAGGGTCAGGGCGGGGGGAAAGGTGTGATGGCTTTCGGCAAGAGCCGTGCAAAGCTTCATAAGGAGGACGAGCAAAAGAAAGTCACATTCCGCGATGTGGCCGGTCTTGACGAAGAGAAGGAAGAACTGGCTGAGGTCGTGGATTTCCTAAAATACCCCAAGAAGTATCGTAATTTAGGCGCCAGGATACCTAAGGGCATCCTTTTGGTGGGCCCGCCGGGAACGGGAAAGACCTACATTTCCAAAGCCACTGCCGGCGAGGCGGGCGTTCCTTTTTTCACCATCAGTGGGTCAGACTTTGTAGAGATGTTCGTCGGCGTCGGCGCATCAAGGGTAAGGGACCTTTTCGAACAGGCAAAGAAAAACTCGCCTTGCATCGTGTTTATCGATGAAATCGATGCGGTGGGAAGAAAAAGAGGAGCGGGCCTGGGCGGCGGCCATGACGAAAGAGAGCAGACCCTTAATCAATTGCTGGTCGAAATGGATGGCTTTGCGGATAACAGCGGCATTATAATATTGGCGGCGACCAATCGCCCCGATATTCTGGATCCGGCGCTTTTAAGGCCGGGCAGGTTTGATCGGCAGATAGTAATCGGGGTTCCGGATATCAAAGGGAGAGAGGCTATTTTCCGTATCCATTCCCGCAACAAACCGCTTCAGGAAGATGTGGATCCCAAGGTATTGGCCAGAAGGACTCCGGGTTTTACTCCGGCCGATATAGAGAATATGCTGAATGAAGCAGCCCTGCTCACCGCAAGGAGAAGCGGAAAGGTAATCCGCATGGATGAGATCGAAGAAGCGATAACCAAAGTAATCGCAGGACCGGAGAAGAAGAGCCGGGTCATCAGCGAAGCGGAGAAAAAGCTGACCGCATACCATGAGGCAGGTCATGCCCTCGTTGCGAGGCTGCTTCCGAATACCGATCCGGTCCACCAGATCACAATAATCCCCCGTGGGCTTGCGGGGGGATTCACAATGATCCTTCCAAAAGAGGATAAATACTTTCAAACCAGGACGGAAATGCAGGAGCGGATCGTCCATCTGCTTGGCGGCAGGGTTGCGGAAAAGCTCACCCTTCACGATATCAGCACAGGAGCCAGCAATGATATAGAACGGGCCACGGAGATCTCAAAGGCCATGGTGACGAAATACGGAATGAGCGAGAGATTGGGCCCGGTAAACTACAGCTCCTCAGATGAGGTGTTCCTTGGAAAGGATTTCTCAACCAGAAAGAACTATTCTGAGGAAATGGCAAAGGAAATAGATGAAGAGGTCAGAAGCATAATCGAAGAGGCCTTTGAAAAGGCGGAAAAACTGCTGACCGAGAACATCGATAAACTCCATCTTATAGCAAAGGTGTTATTGGAGATAGAAACCCTGGATGCGGAGCAGTTTGAAAAACTGTTTACCGGGCAGAAAACCGCTGATGAGATCATTGCGGATACACAAGAGCAGGCAAGGAGCATTGAGGCCAACAATGCCAGGGAGGCTGCGGAACATCTTGCCGAACTCAGCGCTGACAACTCCACGGATGAAGACGATGAGGACGATGATGACAGCGAATCGGACGACGGCTATGACAGCGAAACCGACGATTCCGACGGACCTTTTGGCGAAGATGAAGGCGACAATGAAACCAAACATGACAGAGAGGATTAGAAAGCAGGTCGGAGCAATAAAGGAGAAATACTTTTGAAAGAGACTTTTTCCAACAACTTGATAAACAATACGATTTACCACCTTTTGAACTTCGATAAATACCGGAGCTTTCAGGCGGCTGCCAGAGAGGCCGCCATTAACAACAATTTTCAGATGGTCATACTCAGCGAGGATTTCAATCCGGTATTCACAGTCGAGACTCGTCACAAAACAACGGTAGAGGAAGCAGTAAGGCGCGGCATCGAAGGCGGCGCATGCAAAGGCCCTCTTAAAATGATCAATGTGGAGGGGGTACTTACTTATTGGGGACCGGTAATGATAAGCGCTGTAAAGCATTTTTTGCTTTTAGTGGATAACGAGGACAGCTACTCAAAAGAGGAAATAAGCAGATTGGCCGAAATCATAGAGCTTGCAATGGGAATGTGGAAATACAGCCCGGTAAGAGATGTTAC
>Ga0302241_1001700_pt1 | contig 15142 bp, 10 predicted proteins | sample AAG_UR_Arg_MG_FD_193532 | JGI IMG/M metagenome (GOLD analysis project Ga0302241, IMG submission 193532) | Enriched activated sludge microbial communities from anaerobic digester in WTTP, New Holstein, Wisconsin, United States - AAG_UR_Arg | ecosystem: Engineered > Bioreactor > Anaerobic >... | reverse complement strand
ATCATCCCTCAGACCTCCTGGATCATATTCTTTTCCGTTTCCTTCAGGCTTCTCCACCTGTGTTTTTATAAAAATCGATGTCCTTGTAACAGGGGGCCATTATGTCATGCCGCATCCGGCGCAAAAATCGCGCCCTGTCGATGAACCGCACGAAATCACCGGCCCTTCCGGGAAACCGCCCCGCTCACGGCGGAGTTCACACGCCTCAGGTGCCCCCATGGCCGACTGTAACTCTGCCGTCCTCAACGATTACAGGCACCTGCCTGCGTCCGCCGGTAAACTCGAGCATTTCTTTCAACCTGGCGGCATCTTTTTTAACGTCGAAATAATCAGCTCTGTCCCCATAGGCCGACCTGGCCTGTTCCGTATAGGGTCAACCGGCTTTGCCAAAAATAATCACCCGCGCCATTACATCCCCCCTCTTTTGATCGCAGTTTTACCATTGAATTTTTACTCTTTTCCAGGTGAAAAGTCAAGCATGAGTAGCGGGTCAACATCTCCTGCATTAATGGCGCTTAAAATATGCTTGTCGTCAATGATGCGTCGGCTATATTCTGTTCCCCCTGCCGGCAGGTGTCCGGCCGAAGCATACTCCAGGCGGTTGTCATGAATGTATTGATACTCGGGGCGGGAGTCGTAGGATTCCAGCTCGCCCAACAGCTCGTCAACGAGGGGAAAAACGTCACCATCATCGAAAAGGACCCGGAAAGGGCCAAGTATGTCTCGTCACATCTCGACTGCATGGTGATTAACGAAAACGGCACACACCTCTCCACCTTCCAGGAAGCCGGCGCCTCCGAAGCGGACTCCTTCATCAGCGTCGCGGATATCGACGAGGTCAACATGATAGCCTGCGGCATTGTTTCGAGCGAATTCAGGGTTCCGATCAAGATTGCCCGGGTCCGCAATGCCGATTATTCGCGCGCCCGTATCTTCGAAAAGGGATTTCTTGGAATAGACTACGTCGTAAACCCGGAGGTGGAGACGGCTCGGCATATAGCCAACACAGTGGCTCTTGGGGCCGACAGCGACGTCATGCTTTTTGAAAACACGGAAATCCAGATGCGTAATCTCGTCGTGGACCAATCCTCCTTTTTCGCCAACCGCTCCCTCAAACAGATACGAAAAACGATCAATGAAAAATTTCTGGTTCCCTGCGTCATCAGGGAGGATTCTTTCGTCATCCCGTCCGGCGACTTCGTCGTCCGCGAGAACGACAATATCTATCTGCTCGCCACTCGCAAGGACCTTACCCGCATCTTCATGGAAACGGGAAGGAAAAGCGAGCGCCTTGACAGAATCATCATTGCCGGCGGCGGCCGTATCGGATCGCTTGTTTGCCAATACCTCATACGCACAGGCAGGAAAATCACCATTATCGACAGCGTTTACGAGAACTGCAAATCCCTCTCCGAGCGCTTTCCAGACGCGCTTGTGCTGCATGCCGACGTCTCGGATGAGGACCTCTTCGAGGAGGAACGTCTCGACAGCTACGACCTCATTATAACGACCACCAACAACGAGGAGTTGAACATACTCACGGCCGTATACGCAAAGAGCCTGGGGGTCAAACGCGCACTGGCGCTGGTTACCAAATCGAATTATGTGTCCATTGCGTCAAGGCTCAAGATCGATTCCATCGTAAGCCCCAAGGTGAGTACGGTCGACGCTATTTTGAAATTCCTCAGACGGGGGAACATCCGAAGCGTGCACAGCATCTTCAATGGAATGGCGGAGGTTCTTGAATTCAAGATCTCGGGCGATTCTCCGGTAATCGGTCGAAAGATAATGGACATCTCCATGCCTTCCGAATCCCTGATACTCAGCGTAATAAGGGGGCAGGAGCAGGAGACCATTCCGGACGGCAATTTCGTTCTCGAGGAGGGCGACACCCTCATCTCGATCGTCGATAAAAAATTCATCGCGGACCTGGAAAAATCCCTTATGGCCGGACGCCTCTGACATTCAATGAACCCATTCCTGATAACCAAAATACTCGCCTTTCTAATGCTGATAATTGCCGGCTTTATGCTGCTGCCGGCCGGGATAGCGCTTTACAACTCGGAAATGAGCTCATTATTTTCGTTTCTCGCGGTTATTCTGTTCATCGCCGGAATCTGCGGCGCGCTCCTGTACGGACTGAGGAAGCGAAGGGCCGAGGCCCTGTCGACCCGTGACGGTTTCCTGCTGGTCACAGCGAGCTGGATCGGGGCATCGCTTGCCGGCGCGCTCCCCTTTTTCATTTCGGGCGCCATTCCATCCTATGCCGATGCCTTCTTCGAAACGATTTCCGGCTTTAGTACGACCGGCGCCACGATTCTGACTGATGTCGAGATTCTGCCGCGCTCCATGCTCTTCTGGAGGTCCCTAACCCACTGGCTGGGGGGCATGGGCATCGTGGTGCTGGCGGTCGCGGTCCTACCCATGATGGGCATAGGAGGCCTTCAACTTATCAACGCCGAATCGCCCGGACCCGCCGTCGACCGCATAACTCCCCGCATCGCCGACACGGCGAAACTGCTGTGGATCGTCTACTTGGGCTTTACCGTAGCCCAGACCTCATTGCTATTGATCGCGGGAATGGACCTTTTCGACGCCCTCACTCATAGCTTCGGCACTGTCGCCACCGGCGGGTTTTCCACGATGAACGCGAGCGTCGGGCATTATAACTCGGCGGCGATCAGCATTATCATCACAGTCTTCATGCTGCTCGCGGGAATCAGTTTCTCGCTGCATTTCCGCGTATTGACTGGCAGACTCGACTCCCCTCGCATGAACACTGAGCTCAAGGCCTATATAGGCATTTTTCTCGCCGCAACGCTCGCCATAACAATCGGCATTCATGGGGATGCGTACGATTCGCTTTTCGATTCGGCGGTACACGCCGCGTTTCAGGCCGCCTCCTTCCTTACCACCACCGGCTTTACCACCGCCGACTTCGAAAAATGGCCGCTTTTTGGCCAGGGGGTCCTGTTTCTTCTCATGTTTGTCGGCGGATGCTCCGGCTCCACGGCCGGAGGCGTAAAGGTTTTCCGGATAGTTATTCTGTTAAAACAGGCCTTTATCGAGATGCTGTATTTGATCCATCCACGCGGAATCTTTACGCTCAAGGTGAGCGGACGGATAGTGCGCAAGGATCTGGTGTATTCGGTGGCAGGCTTCTTTTTCCTCTACATCTTCATTCTGCTATGTACTTCTCTGGTGGTGGCATCATCCGGGCATGACCTTACAACTTCTTTTACGGCCGCGCTCACGACGCTCGGAAACATTGGACCAGGATTCGGTGATGTGGGGCCGTCCAGAAATTTCTCCATATTGCCGGATTACGTCAAGTGGTTCCTCAGTTTCGCCATGCTGGTGGGCCGGCTCGAGCTGTATACAGTGCTTATTGTCCTGACCCCTGAGTTCTGGAGCCGTAGATAATTCTTTTGGCGCGCGGGCCCGGTCCCTTCAAGTGGCGGCAAGACCGTAGAATTGACGTGCGCACCGTATGATTCGCCCTTCCGGCCGGAGCGCACGCATTATCGGCCTCCTCCGCAATCATCCTTGTACAGTCAGAAATTGAAGTTGTCGGGGTCGGGGCCGGTGCGCTCGCGCCGGTCAAGCGAGTCGATCCTCACCACATCCTCCTTTGAAATGCTGAAATCGAAGACGAGCGAGTTTTCGATAATGCGGGCCGGGGTTACGGATTTGGGGATGGTCACAAAACCGTGCTCCAATGCCCAGCGAATCAGCACCTGGGAAGTGGTCCTGCCATATTTTTCGGCAAGCTCCATTATCAATGGATCATCGTTCAATCGACCCCTCATGAGCGGCGCCCATCCTTCGACAGCTATTCCATTATCTCGACAGAAGGATACGAGTTCCGTCTGGTAGAGGCATGGGTGCAGTTCGAACTGATTGAGCATCGGAGCGACCGAGGCCTCACGCATGAGGTCTTCGAGATGGTGGATCATAAAATTGCTCACTCCGATTGACCGCACCTGCCCCTTTTCCAGCAGCTCCTCCATGGCGCGCCATGTCCCGTGGTATTCGCCCATTACCGGCCAGTGGATGAGATAGAGGTCCACATAATCGGTGTCCAGGTTCATTCTGCTTTTTTCGAAGGCCCTTATAGTCTTATGGTATCCCTGATCGGAGTTCCATATCTTTGTCGTGATAAAAACCTCACCCCTCCCAAGGCGGCTTTGCCGCAGCGCTCGCCCCACGCCCTTTTCGTTGTCGTACAGCGCGGCCGTGTCAATGCTCCGGTAGCCGGCCTCCAGCGCCGTTCGGACAGCTTTCTCCACCACCGGCCCACCGGGGGTCTTATATGTTCCAAGACCCAACACCGGCATCCTTATGCCGTTGGCAAGCTCCACAGCGTCGTTTATGCTGAAATACAAAATGATCCCCCTGTAGGTTATTTTTATCCTTTCACTGCAGTCAAAAAATAGGCTTTTTTCTCACCGGAAGGGAACAGTATCAGAGGTTCACCTGTTCCACGACGAAAGCCGGTGCGAAGCGTATGATTTACGCTGCGGCTCGCAACGAAGCGCCGCGATTGATGGTCTCGTGTAAGCACCCTGCATTCACGGCTTCCCTCCTGGAATTCCAGCACATACGATTCGATCCCGCTAAGCGCCGTCAGATGAATGGACGCCACCTCCACGAAGAGCGTGCGCGGAAACGCCACAGGACGCGAGAATTTTGGGCTGATGGAGGAGGCGATATGGTTATGGCCCGAGATCCACAGGTCGACATAATAGCGCTTCATCACCTCCTCGAACCTCTTCGATGATGCCAGCCGCATCGTTGGGAACATCGAGGCGGGTAGCCCGCTTTTTGCCGGGGCCGCGTGACTTACCGTCAAGATGATCTTATCCTGATTCCGCATAACGAGATCCCTCCACCATAGGAAGGTCGCCTGCGATATTTCGGTCTGCGGAGTCCGTTTTTCATCGGACATGAGGATTATAAGCATGTTTCCCATGCTTACGGCGTAATGCAGGGGTTTGCCGATGGCCCTAAGATATGCCCCCAGGTCCCTGGCCTCGTGGTTTCCGGCGATTTCGAACCAGTACGGTATACCCGCATTTTTACGGGTTTCAAGAAACCATCGATAATAGCGGTCGGCATCCTTTTTGGCATAGACTATATCACCGGCGACTATGGCCGCGTTAAGTCCAGGGAGGTTTTGCGCCACGTCCAGAACGGCGGTTTCGTAATGAAAGAACTCGCTTTCGTTCACGGGCTGAATATCGGAATGGGCCCATATCCGGAAAAGCCCGGCATCCCTGTCTTCGGTTTCTACCGGCCGAGGGTGGGTGGAGTACAGGCAAGAAAACGCAAAGAGGATTACCGCGCCAAATAGAATGGCCAGCGTTTTCTTCCGTGTTTTGATTATGTCCTTCATGAATTACCCAGCCGCTAAAAGGAATAGGGGCTTCGAAGCGTCCTGTCAAGAATTATCGCCATTGATATTTTGAGATTGGCCTTTTGAAATTATTTGTGATGGATATGGCCACTCATAAAGTTCATTATTACCCCCCCCTCACAAGGGGAAGATATCTCGCCTCCACTTGTCAGGGGGGAAGATATCTCCTCGGATAATCACCCGCTACTTTTTTACGCAAAAAAGGTGGTGCCAAAAAGCGGAAGGCATTAACCGCCCCCCTCCGGGGGGTTGGGGGGCTGGGAGATTGGGAGAAGGCAATAATCCCCCTCGATCCCCACTACTCAGGGGGGAAGATATCTCGACTTGAAAGGTATTATTTTCGGCCTTTCGAAAGGATCCTTTTAACCGAGCTGGATACCTCGTCGGCATCGAAGGGCTTATGAAGATAGTGTGTGTACCGGTCCCTTCGATCGCGCCTCAACTTTAGGGGGGAGGACGAAGAGAGGTATAGTATGGGAATATTGAACGACTCTACTATCTTTCGACAGTCGTCTTTCTCATCTCCGACTCCGCAGATCTGATCGTCAATAAGGACTAAATCGGGCTTAATGGCCGGAATTTTCCGCATTGCCTCCTCGATACTGAAAGCGAGGGTGGTATCCGTGTATCCGGAACCGCGCAGAATACAATCTATGTCCATAGCGATGATCCGCTCATGCTCGACGACAAGTATTTTCTCGGACGGCAAGGTTTTCATTAACTCACCCGACAGAACTCCCTCATATAGCAGTTTCGGCATTTCCAGGATGAAAATTTAATACAAATGCCCAAAGGGCGCGAATGAGTCGCTTGACATCCTTGTGCCCGCCTGTTATCGTCATATCCGCTTTCACCAATGCGGATCCGGTTCCATAATGAAAGATAAAGCGCCCAGATCGGCCAGAATCGCGGTGGTTGAGGATGAAATCATAATCGCCACCGATATTAAAAATATCCTTCTTAAAGAGGGATATGAAGTCGCGGCCTTAATTCATTCCGGTGGAGAGGCCGTAAAAACGCTTCCTGCCATCCTACCGGACCTAATCCTTATGGATATCATGCTTGGCGGCGGGATGGACGGTATCGAGGCTTCCATCGCCATACGCGCCCTTATGGATGTCCCGATTGTCTTCCTAACCGCCCACTCCGACCAGAAGACGCTCGACCGAGCCAAACAGGCCGGCCCCTACGGATACATCCTGAAACCCGTCAACAGAAACGACATCATCTCGAACATAGAAACCGTCCTTTACAGGCACGACCTCGAGCGGCGCCTGCGCGAGGGCGAAGAGGCCCTGAGGGCATCGGAGGAAAAGCTATCGAAGGCCTTCAGGCTCAGCCCCAGCGCCATCAGCATCACCAGAGTATCGGACGGCAGGTTCATCGATGTCAACGAGAGCTTCCTGTCGATGTATGGATTCGCCCGCGAAGAGGTAATCGGCGCGAGCGTACTGGACACCGATTTCTGGCCTCATTATATCGACAGGGAGCGTTTTGTGGCTTCCCTCGATAAAAAGGGCGCCATTCGCGACCGCGACGTCACCATAAAGACCCGCGACGGCCTCCCCAGGCTTGTGTCAATGTCGGCAAGTCTCATGGATATAGGCGGCGAGAAACACGTACTTTCCGTGCTCAACGATATCACCGAGCGCAAAATGGTGGAGGATGCGTTGCGGGAAAGCGAGGAGAAGTATCGCCTTCTTTTCTCCTCTGTTTCCGACGCGATCATCGTATTCTACGTCGACGATCTCCTCATCATCGACGCCAATTCATCCGCGCTCTCCCTTTACGGCTACGGCATCAAAGAGCTTCCCTCCATGAAGATTTCCGACCTCGTCGACGGCCCGCCGGAAGACCGCACAGAGCTCCTCACGTTGCTTGTCGGCGAGGATAAAACCGCACGGGCGCAGAACCACAGGAGAAAGGACGGGCGCGTGTTTCCCGTAGAGGTTTCCGGGGGGATCTTCACACTCAATGGGCGGGAAATCGGCATAGCGATGATACGCGATATCACCCGGCGCAAACAGCTTGAGGAGGAGCTTATCCGCACGCAGAAATTCGAGGCGATAGGCATACTGGCCGGTGGGATCGCCCACGATTTCAACAATCTACTGACCGCCATATCCGGCAACGTCGCCCTCGGCAAGATGATCGCCAGTCCGGGGGAGGAGCTCTACGAGAACCTGCTCGAAATAGAAAAGGCCTCAAATCTCGCCAAAGACCTGTCCTTTCAGCTTCTTCATTTCGGACGCCTTTCGAAGCCGGTCATAGACACCGTATCGGTCGCCGATATCCTCGGATATACGGCGACGAAAACGGCCCTGCCGGACAACATCAACCTGTCGCTCGATATAGAGGAAGGGCTCTGGCCGGCCAGGGTGGATGCGGGCCAGATCCAGCGGGTAATCGGCTATATTTTGACGAACGCTATGGAGTCCATGCCCGGCGGCGGAGCGATCAGGCTGGAGGCGAACAACGTCATGGTCGACTCCATGATGGAGCTGCCCGTTAAAAATGGCGGATACGTGCGCATATCAATCTCGGATCAGGGCTCCGGCATACCGGCCGCAAACCTGACAAGGATATTCGACCCATATTTCACCACCAAGACCACGTACGCGGAAAAGGGGATGGGTCTCGGTCTGTCGCTCACATACTCGATCATCAAGCGGCACCACGGTCATATAACCGTCGAGTCGACCGAAAAAAACGGTACTACCGTTGTGCTCTATCTTCCGGCCGCCGATAAGGCATGAGGCGCGTTCACCCGGTGATGTTGAACTCGTGCCTCCCGTGGATCCTCGAATGCTCCACTTTGATGCATTTCGACTGCACCACCTTGAGGCCGGCAAGCCGCGCCTTATCGGCCGACTCTTTGTGCGCAAGACCAAGCTGCATCCAGACGGTGCCGGCCTTTATCGCGATCGCTTCGTCCACTATCCTCGGGATGGCGCCCACGGTGCGGAAGATATCCACCACATCGATTTTTTCCGGGACCGATGCCAGATCGGGGTATGACTTCTCGCCCAGTATTTCCTTCTTGTTGGGGTTTACGGGTATTATCCGGTATCCGTTCTCCTTGAGATAGGCGCCCACCATATTGCTGTCGCGCCCGGGATTGTCCGAAAGCCCCACAATCGCGATGGTCTTCATCCCATCGATTATTTCCCGAATCTCCGGATCCGAAGGATTGGTATCGGGCATCTCACAAGTCGTTTTATCCTGCATCCCTCACCTCCATCCTATTTTACGATCTCAGCGGACTAAGTCCGGCTTACCTACCCCGGTATACTGGCGCCCCAGAGGCTTCCGCGCCCCTAACGGAGGGCTTGCCCCAATCCGCCGTCCTTACCGGTCCTCCCTCCTCATTCCCTGCAAATAGCGTTTTATCTTATTTCGTATATAATCCGGCATTTTAATTCCTATATGCCGTAGCCTCAACTCATATTTATCGAATGAACGAATGTGCTGGGAGGTGGTGACGAATATCTTGAAATATGACCTGATGCTACCCTCGATCTCGCTCCTGAACTCCTGGTCCTGGTTCAGCATGTCCTCGACCGGAGCGATGACACGGTAATTCACCGGCCGGCATATCGACCGATAGGCCACGAATCTCTGCAGTGTCTCGCACTCGTAATCGCGTTCCGCGATTCCGCGTTCGACCGCGTGGAGGTCCACGCAGTCTACAATCTCGAAGCTGTATTCGCCGTGCAACGCCTCCTCCAGCAGATCGCGGGCCCCCCTGTAGTTCTCGCACGAGCTCAGATCGCTTCCGCATTCCTCGCCGCACCTAAGGTACAAAACGAAATCAATATCCGAGCTGGGCTGGGAGAGCCCGACGTTGACCGAACCCACTATGTCCATGGCAATGTTCTCGTTTATTCGTTCCTCGATGAGTCTCGCCACCCGTTCCAGTCTGTCCACGCGCTCGTCGGTTTCGGGCGTCTGAAACATCCTGAAAAACTGCTTTATTTCGTTAAACAGCCTTATCTCCGGTATGTGTGAGTATTTACGTATCCTGCTGTCGTAGTTTTCTTTGCGTTCGAGCGCGTGGAGACGGGCCGAGTCGATGATCTTTTCAGTCCATTTTCCGCGATGGCGGACGTACTCGACGATATCGTATATCCGGCCGTCGGCCATTTTTCTGAAATCGATCTTCGTTACCGAGCGGCCCTCCAGTTCGATCTGATGGAAAAACCCCCCCTCCAGAACGTCTCCCGTTATTCCCGTAACCTCGCCGAAGGGCGAGGGGTTCAGGTGAATGGTCCCCTCGCTTATCTCCATGCCCCAGTCGTTGTGTATGTGGCCCGTCAGGCAGAGCAATACAGGGTTGGCGTCGCAAAAGGTCCTTAGCGCGGGCGAACCCGACGGCCCCACGAAACTCAGCCTGTCGTGAATTCCATGGGCGGGCTGGTGGGTCACTATAATGTCCGGCCGGACCTCGGTAAAGTATCTGTGCATTTCGTTCTCGCTATCGTCCGTGCCGATCCCGGCCCTGTAGCGCACAATATAGCGCTCAGGGATCCCCGCGCTCCAGATGTCGGCCCCGCCGTATCCCGCTATGAGGAGCCCCTCTATTTCATATTTATGCAGATGCAGATCGCGCTCGTGAAGGGACGTGTATTTGAGGTCCATATCGTAATTGCCGGGCAGGCAAAGAACCTGCGAGCCCTGCTTTAGCGAGACGATGTTTTCGAGAACCTTGTACTTCTGCTGCATTACACGGCGCGCCCGAATCGTGTACTGCTGGTATTTGGTCCCCTTTTCTTGTATCTCGTCTGGAACATCCGGCATTTCCAGCAGTTGGTCCACGAAGTCCTCGATAATCATGTCGCCGTGTTCCATCCTCCTTCGCATTGCGTGGAAATATGACTGCAGTTCGTGGTAGGTGATGGCGGTGTCCATGCTGTAGAAGGGTATGTCGATCAGATCGCCCGAGACGACGTACAGGTCCGCAACGGTTTCGAAGAGCAGGTCCTTAACCTGCTCGAAAGCGCCGTGTATGTCCGTCAGATAGATAATCTTCATGGGAACGGCCCATTCGGCGCCCGCCCCCGTTTCCGGATGAGGATGGCCACGGAGAGCGCGGCAAGAAAGGCCAGGGCAAGATAAAGAACGAGGTCGCCCGCCTTCGAATAAAAGGTAGCTCGATTGAGGGAAAAGTCAATATCGCCCGTCAAATACCCCTTTTCAAGAATGGGGATCGACGATGTCACCCTCCCCATGGGATCCACCAGCGCCGTATAACCGGAATTACCGGCGCTTGCAAACCAGATGCCGTTTTCCACGGCGCGGAAGATGGCGTTCGCAAACCCCTGCATATGCCCCTTGTAGGTATGTGTCCAGCCGAGGTTGGTGATGTTGATAAAATAATCGGCGCCTTCGGCGCGGTACCGGCGGCACAGCCTGTGAAAAATGCCCTCATAACAGATGAGCGCGCCGAAGCGCCTGCCCTTGAGCTCGAAAAGGCAGGGGGCCGATCCCGGTACAAAACTGGAAGCCCCAAAGCTCTCCGTAATGCGCTTTACGAAGGGGAACCATCTTTCGTAAGGAAACCATTCGCCGAATGGCGCCAGGTGGATCTTGGGATACGTCCGTACCGGCTCCCCCTCTTCGCTTATGAGCACCGCGTTGTTCTGGGGATGGATTCTGCGCCCGTAATGGTCCTCGAGTATCCCTATCTCCCCTGTCAGAAGCGGCCGTTTATTCCCTCTGGCCAGGTCCAGCACCTCTCCTATGAACGGATTAATGGCGCCCGTACGAAAGCTATAGGAGATGAGCTCGAGTGTGGCGGACTCGGACCAGATAATGAAGTCCGGCGACTCCCTCATCGCCTCTTCGGTGAGCCTTTTCAGTTCCGACAGGTACATGAACTTATTACTGCCCCATGCCTCCCATGGATCGATACAGGACTGGACCATGGCCACCTTTAGCCTTTCAGCGACCTGCGAACGTACCGGTTGCGAAAGCCTGAGGGCGCCATAGGCGATAGATACGGCGAGGAGCGCAACGGCCGCCGCAAGACGCCTGAATGACGGGGTCGAGCCAATCCATCGTATCGAGAACGGCCTGGAAAAGGCCATGCGCGCAAAATCCGCCGCGACCGTGGAGAAGAGGACCATTATGAAGGTCACGCCGAATATGCCGACGAGTGAAGAAATCTGCACAAACGCCGTAAATGTATACTGCGAATAGCCCCAGTAGGTCCAGGGGAATGCGAGAAAACCGATGGACTGAATGCCGTCCACGGCTATCCAGACCGAGGGATAGATAACGGGACGCAAGCGTTCGAACCGGCGTGAGAGGTACTCGGCAGCGAGTATTTTGGAGGCGAAAAATACCGCAAGCGCAGGAATTACGAAGGTGAGGATTACCACGCTTCCTCCCGGAACCTTGTTTCCGAAATCACCAATCCAATGGTATGTTAGAAATATCCCCAGCGCCCCCGTAATGAATGACGAGGCGTATACGTTTTTAAATTTCAGGGTCCGCACATGGACGAGAAGCGGAACTAGCGCGAACCAAGCCCAGAAGGGAAAACCCTTCAGGAACCATACATCATACGAAGGGAAGGACAGGAACATCAGAATGGCGGTTAAAAGATAGTAATGACGCCGGCACCAAAGCAGCATTTCTTTGATCATCGCTTGCCGCCTGTCAGTTTTTCGAATTCCTCCTCCGTAAGCACTCGAACGCCGAGGGAGCGGGCCTTTTCGAGTTTGGATCCGGCCTCGGAGCCTGCCACCACATAATCCGTCTTTTTACTAACCGAGCCGGACGCCCTGCCCCCCAGCCTTTCGACAAGCTCTTCCGCCTTGCCCCTGTCCATTCGTTCGAGTCTCCCCGTAAAGACGAAGCTTTTACCGGCCACCCCCTCGATGGAACCGGTTTCAACGGTCTCGTCTTCGACTACAAGGCCGGCCGCGCGCATCTCCTCGATGAGTCGTTTGTTTTCCGGGGCGCGAAAGAACTCCACCACGGACTCGGCCACCCCTGGGCCGACCTCGTTTATCGTCATAAGATCGTTCTCGTTCATGCCAATCAGCCTTTCAAGCGAGACGGCGCTTCGGGCTATGACCTTCGCCACGTGTTCGCCCACGTTGCGAATGCCGAGGGCGCGCAGAAAGAAGGATAACGGAATCCGTTTCCGTTTATCGATCGACGCCAGAATCTTCTCCGAGAGTTTTTCGCCCATGCGCTCTACCGCCAGGAGGTCTTCGGCACGAAGCCGCAGGATGTCGGCAGCGTTTCGAACCAGGCCCGCCTCGTAAAGCCGTTGAATGAGCTCCGGGCCGAAAAACTCTATATCGAGCCCGTCCTTGGACACGAAGAAACGAAGGCCCTCCCTGCGCTTTGCCTCGCAGTTTTCGTTAACGCACCGAACGTAAATCTCTTCCCTGCGGACGGAAAATCCGCACGAGGGGCAGCTTTCCGGTGGTGATATTTGCCGCTCATCCCCCTTACGCCCCTCCGGAAGCGCCGCAATCACCTTGGGGATGACATCTCCCGCCCTGATAACCCGGACGGTATCGCCGATTCGAAGATCGAGCCTGGCAACCTCGTCGAAGTTATGCAGGGTGGCCCTTTTTACAAGTACCCCGCCGATATTGATGGGGTCGAGATTCCCGACCGGTGTTATGACCCCCGTTCGGCCCACCTGATAATTGACTGAATTGAGCACGGTGACCGCCTCCTGGGCCGGAAATTTCCATGCCGCGGCCCAGCGGGGAGCCCTGCTTGTCGAGCCCAGGCCCTCCCTGATCGAGAAATCGTTGACCTTCACGACAACGCCGTCAATGTCGTAGCCAAGCGAATGCCTGTTACGCATCCAGTATTCGTAAAAGCGCCGCACCTCGTCGAGTCCGCCCATCTCCATGTTTTCCGAACACGGCAGCCCCGCATTTTTAAAAAAGTCGAACATCGATCGCTGGTCTCCGATATTCGGTCCACCCTCAATCTTTCCGATGCCGTACAGGCCTATGCTCAGATCCCTTCCGGCGGTAATTTTCGGATCGAGCTGTCTTAAAGACCCGGCCGCGGCGTTTCGCGGATTGGCGAACGGGGATTCTCCCTCGGCCTCCCGTTCCCGGTTGATTCGCTCGAATTCCTCATGGCGCATGTAAACCTCGCCGCGCACCGTAAGATAATCCGGGGCATTCTCGGAGGGGATGGTTTTCGGGATGTCCTTTATGGTCGAGATATTGGCCGTAATATCCTCGCCGACCTCGCCGTTTCCGCGGGTGGAGCCCTGGACAAGGCGACCCGACCTGTACACAAGCTCCACCGCAAGGCCGTCGAATTTAAGTTCTACCGAGTATATTATGGAATCGGCGATATCCGCGGTCTTTTTTATCCGCGCGTCGAATTCCAAAAGCTCACTCTCCGAGAAAATGTTCCCCAGGCTTTGCATCGGCGGGTCGTGACGGACCTCCGCAAAGCTGCTCGAAACGGCGCCGCCCACCTTAGAAGCGGGGGAGCCGTCAAGGCGAAGCTCCGGATATCGCTCCTCTATGGAGAGCAGTTCCTTTAAAACCTCGTCGTATTCGGCGTCGTCGACCAGTGGGGCGTCGAGCGTATAATAGTGATGATTGTATTTTTCGATGAGCTTTATAAGTTCGTCATACCGGTCTTTTACCGCGCGCTTTGCCTTCATTCATCGCTCCCGTCAATAATATGAAGATTCGGTCGAGTCTAAAATGCCGCGGCCATGACGGACACGGACAGACTGTGAACACTTTACGCTGCATGGCATTTTGCGGGTTTTCCAAAACTTAAACGATATGCGTACTGTGTCGACACAGAGGCGCGAAGTCAAATCCTTTTGCCCGGGTTCCCCATCCCGAAGCATGATGATGCGCGCCCTCCGGACTTCATAAGTGACGCCAATAATTGTTTAGGCCGGGGTATCAGTAGCTCTGCTCGGTTCCGAAGGCGCCCCTGCCCTCCACCGGTATAAAATAGTATCCCTCATAGAGGCGGTAGAGCCCGTCCACCACGGCGGAGGCGGTGATCAGGCTCGTCTTGTTGCCCCTTCCGACGTAATTCGATCCGGCGTCGACAATGAAGGTCCTGCCCCCCCTGTCGCTCGCAAGCTTGATATGGCCGCCGTGGGTCGGGTTGAAGGAAAAGGGCATGCTCTGCAAAACCCAGTGGGTCTCCTGATGGGGTTTGGTTCCGGCTGAAAAAAAGGAAGGAGGTTTGATGGCCCCCTCGGGAAGGTTCGCTATATAAGTCAGGTGGTCCCCGGGATGCAAGCCTTCGAGACACTCCCTGAAGGCATCCCGCATGCTCTTTCTCAAGTCCACCTTTTCGGCGTACTTGCCTATCCCGAAGCGCTGCTGTATCGGGACGAACAGCTTGTACAGGGTGTCCGTTTTTTTCATCTCCAAAATCTGCTCCGCGGAATAGGCCGCGACCGTAAAGTTAATGATTCTATCGCGAAGATCGGGATGTTTTCTCAGCAGAGACCATCCCGTAAGCACCTCAAGCGCCATGGCGCGTACCGGGCTGGAGGCGAAGGAATGGGAATAACGGTACAGGGCGTCATCGGTCTCGGGCGAGAGCAGGCCCTCGGAAGCGATATATTCGCCGGCCTGGAGGTCGATTACCTCGCGAAGCACCAGTCCGCCCGCAACGCGTCCGGAAAAAATGCCCTGCTGGTCCTTTCCGCTCCCTATGCGCCTCAGGAGCGTGCCCGGCTCGAGCGGTTCCTCGGGTGAGATT
>Ga0302241_1001690_pt1 | contig 15177 bp, 16 predicted proteins | sample AAG_UR_Arg_MG_FD_193532 | JGI IMG/M metagenome (GOLD analysis project Ga0302241, IMG submission 193532) | Enriched activated sludge microbial communities from anaerobic digester in WTTP, New Holstein, Wisconsin, United States - AAG_UR_Arg | ecosystem: Engineered > Bioreactor > Anaerobic >... | reverse complement strand
GTTTCAACCGATCGGAGCGGAGCGACAGCTGACAGCCCGGATTGTACAGGGGGGGGCGGGGGCGTGTCAAGAGGGTGGACGGAAGTAGCGTGTCAAGAGGGTGGACGGCGGTCGTATGAATGGGTTAATTGACAGACGCCTAAAGGAAGTGCCAATTACGGACATTTTTGTCTTTAATTGCGATTGGTGTACACTTCGGGTTAATTGAGATATTTGCATTGATATTTTAATAAATCATGACAAACTTCTAAAGAAACCTTTTAATCCACACGCAAGGTCTGTGAGGTGCTGAATGTTTACACTGTAAATCACGCAAAAATATAAGCGGCATATACGGCATAAACAATAAGCGGCATAAACAATTTCAATCAAACCTGAATTCAATACTAAGAACTTACTAAAGAGGGGTTTTCCATAAGTCGTTATGCAGTAATGACTTACGTTTATTGAGTACCACTAAATTTTCATTGAGTGACACGCGATATGATTCAATCGTCATAAGTCATTTTATTGTAACTATTTGCGACGATTGAATTCCGAATTGAATTATTTTCAAAATACTAAGTACCGGAATTCTATAATCATAAGCCATTGTGGCATAAGGAATTGCGTCATGAAATCAAAACCGCTACACTTATTAGTCGATCACTTTGATTCATTGTCCCTAAACCCAGTGCAAGGCGGTATTCAGTGAACGTAAGTCCTTTACGGGAAAGTACTTACGTCAAAATACTTACTTCTGGGGTGTCTCGGAACCTGCTGGAACGACAAAAAAAACAACTGCACTTCACAGCATACCTATATTTTATAAAGTTTAGGTTTGTAGATATATATTACAACAGTGTATAAAAGAGAGATAGGCAGGTAATTAGGGGTCCTGTGTGGTGTAAAAAAAAAAGGCACTTTTTGCCGAGGTATGCACCATAACACAAAAGATGGGTATCGCCGCAAGTATTTATCCTGTAAGGGCTTGCGGAGATACCCGTCTGTTTTGACGCGGAATTCTATTCACTACACAGAATTTTTTGAAGCCACCAAGATTCTCGCCTGGAATTCAGCAAAAAAGTTTACAATGTACAAGAGCGACACGTAGCCAGTCTTGGAGTGACTATTTGATAAATGACATATGTGGCATATATGATTTTATCTTGCGATATTAATGGTTCCGTCTGTTTTTGCTATATGATTCAATGGAATTCTATCCATTACGCCGTCTGTTTCTGCCGTACAGTTAAACATGATTTTATGTCATCCCCCGTAGTATGTAATTTCACAATGGGTAATTAGCTGAATTCACTGCTTTTCTGAATAGTCTACGGAACTCTGTATTCTTAATCGCGTAAGTGCTTATCACATATACACTTACGCATCACTGAATTCCTTCACTGAGTTCCGAATTCTATAGTTCATAAGTCCAATGCCGCAAAGGACTTGTATACTTAAAACAATTTATGTCGTTTAAACTGCTTATAGATTTTTGTTTGGTTAAAACAGGTAACTCAAATTACTTATGCCGCTTATTTAAAATAGGTAATTTGTAAACATGCCTATATTGTTTTTTACTGCACATAATGTAAAAATATTTTTTTGAACATCTTAACCGGCATAACCGATAATATATATTATACTAAACATGGAATTTACACTGTAAATTAAATCACACACAACACTAAAGCAATGGTATGGCAAGACAAACAAAGCAGCAATTAATCGCCACAGGCATCTTAACACCGAGTCTATTAGCCTCAATACTAAATGTATCTCCAACATATATCCGTAAACTATGCAGATCAAAACTATCGTCAGATAAAGGATCGCGTCTTGAAACATTTAATGTAGCATCTCGCGTAGGTAAAAATGAACATAGAATCCATCCAACATCAGCGATAGAATATTGCAGATCAGCACTGGGGTTAAAAGACGACCAGATACCACAGCTTTTATTTGAAATGGAAAAAAATGCATCACGAAATTCACTACAATCAATATCTAATCCTGGCAGCGAAACCGAGAAGTTAGAACCAATTACACAACAAGACGATCCAGTTGGTGACATTGTAATAGAGGAGGTTATCACAAATGAGCAAGAAAAAGAAATTTAAGGTTCCACCGCCACGCAGCCATAAAATTCCAAGGAAGCGTCAAAAAAGTTTACACTGTAAACCTATACCGCAGCAGGCCATAGATGAAGCGGCAAGCATACAGACGCCACCTTTACACTGTAAACCACAAACCCAGAAATTTTCTCCTGTACGGGATTCTAAAGATAAAGGTTTTGATACACAAAAAGATACACAAAAAGATACACAAAAAGATACACAAAAAGATACACAAAAAGATACACAAAAAGATATAAGTATACAAGATCAATTATATAATCTCTATACATTTATAACATCAATTCCAGTTGAAGATTTAAGCTGCACACATTTTATTGATCCACTATTATCTTCAATCTCAACATTGAATAAAATTACATCGCCATCAATTTTCTTTAATGTCGCCGTGATTCCTGTCAATGTATTTCAGCCACATAGACAATCTTGTTACATAATCACATCTCCGCCAAATCAATATCATATACAAAGAACGAGAATTGAATTCACAAAAAAGAATTTGGATTATTTCTACTCAATAAATACATATAACGTAGAACATAAGTCCTTATTAGAACCACACATAATATCAAAAGCATTTCCTATATTTTCAAGCATGTACACGTTATTGGAAAACAGTTCAGTGTCATCACTGATTGATAATATCGAAAAGAATATATCGTCAACATTAACTACACCACTTGTTGCTGGAGTAGAAATAAATATGTTGAGAGAAATACAAGCACTAGAAGTTACAATGTATATTTCAATGAGATTCACTGAATACGATAAAATAAAAACACCATTTACATTATCTCAAATAGATTCTAAGAACACGTTAACTCCACTAGAACTTTTTATCTTAATAGCACATGAAAGAATGCAGTGTCCAATTACATTTACAAATCACAAACAAGACTCAACTGATAAACAGTTTCGAGTAATCGACATACTGGACTCAAGAAAGATAAAAGAGGAGATTACATTTATCAATAAGAAAATAAAACATAAGTACTAGTGTTCCACGACTTAATAATCCGCCAGTCTCTTATAAATGATATTATAACATGTCCATACATGGCATATAATCGCTGGATATTAAATAAGAGTATAGGAAAAGCTGACACAGATGGAACAGGAAATATAAATATAGGAAGGTCAAACGACAATCTTGAGGATGTTCAGCAAACATTTATGGCATCTGTATTAGGCACAGCAGGGCATTCAGTTATAGAGGAAATGCACAGAAGGAAGAAGTTTAATTTTTGTTACATAGACCTACTTGAATTATTTACAACTGCATTTCAAGAAGCACAGAAACAACAAAACGCAATGATAAAGATGAAAAGAGATATTACAGTTGAAGACGACTTTGATGAAAAAGCAGATGAATATATAGAAATGCTTGAAGGATACCAAGCATACCATAAGAACAATCTGAACATAATAGAGCCAATGTCGTCTGAACAGCAGTTTGTATTTAAATATAAATACAATGGAAATACATATTTATTTAACGGATCAATAGATCACTTCCTATATTATGTATCTGGAGAGCTATCTGGAACAGGAACTATTAGAGATATAAAATTTAAAGAAAGATCATTTATGCCATCGTTTATAGAGAGGGCACTTAATCTACAATTCACAATTTATTCATATGCATTTAAATATGGAGTGCCATGCTGCAAGTTTTGTTCACCATATTATAGCATAGCAAGCAATGATGATTTTACAATAGATGAAGATACCGGAGATTTAAAGTTTCAAGACAGTACTGAAATAATTTACAATGGCCCATGTGACAATTGCAGACAGCTTATAGGAACTCCAGTATGGCCAAATAAATTTATACAGAGATGTGAATTAGTGTGGATGCGAGACTTTAATAAAAGAAAGCGCAAACACGGAAGACATAAAGCAGGAGAATATTTTGGTCAAGGCGTATATGTAATAAATAGAAGTCCATCAACACTTAATGCATACATGGCAGAAGTAATTAAGTTAGTAGAATCTTTCTGTATGGGCCTGAATTACAGAAGACCAGGATCGCATTGTTATATGTTTTGTAATTACAATGATATATGCCTAAAGATGCTAAATATAATGCCAAACACAGGTGTTTCAGAAGAACCAAATTTTTGAGTGGAGAAAAAAGATATGCGACATGACATAGTTACCCTAGTTGAACTTCCTGCTTATCAAGGGATAGAATCAAATAGTGTATATAGAATAACTGAAGACGGAAAGACTGTTGTTGCACCAAAGAAAACTGTTACATTAAATCTTTCTACAGGATTTTCGTTTATAAACGAATTTGAATACACAGAAACGGACGATGACTTTACAACAAAGGTACATAAATTCTGTGAAATAGTTGCAGTTGGCGGTGCATCAGAATATGTAGATCTATCAAGAGATGAAATTTTAGAGAAAATGGGAATTAAGAGACTATCTCAAGAAGACGTAGAAAGGATGGTTAACTCATCTGGTATTGCAGTTGCAAACAGGGTATTCAGTGAGACAGAATTAGAAGACATGAAAAGAAACATGAGGTTTAGGGGTTAGGTGTCACTTGATTTTGACGAACTTAGAAAGAAAAATGTTTCTCGATGTAATTCAATTTTTCACTCATTAGAGTCATGGACACCTACTGACTGGGCAACAGCATTTGCTGGTGAAGCAGGGGAAGCTTGTAATGCAGTAAAAAAATTAAAGAGATTTGAAACAAAAAAGAATACAGCTAAAGACCCACAAACAGAAGACGAATGTATAGGTTTAATCGGGCTTGAATTAGCAGATACAATAATATATGCAGATTTACTTGCCGCTAGACTTGGCATAGATTTAGGTGAAATGGTGCGACTTAAATTTAATAAAGTATCTGAGTTGTATCATGCAGAAGAAAGGTTGTGAGGGTAAAAGTTTACACTGTAAAGTTTGGTGGCTATTGCGAAGCTACGAGTAGTAAAACAGTAAAATGACAGTTAAAGTCACAGTAAACAGTGCCGGAATAATAATTGAAGCTGCTCCTGTTGTAAGTAAATTCATTGGACAAGAATTGAGAAATATATGTATGCTTCGCATAAATGAATAAGGCACCTGGATTTAGAATGGAGAGAATTGATAATGATTGAACTAACCCGCACAAAAAAGAATCTTAAGCTACAATCAAACACAATGAAAGGAATTGACCGCATGAATGAAGAGTTAAGTAGAGAAGAAAGGTTAAATAGCGAGCAAACTGAAAAAGAGCGGTTGTCTCCATCGCGTATAGCAACATTAAGATACAATGATAAAACTCTTCCAGAGGAAGTTATAGTTACTGTATGTAAATTGTATACACTCGGAAACATGAGACTAAATGAAATAGTAAAGAGAGTAAACAGTACAATAGTTAGAAGCAACAAATACAGAACACTTCGTCCATTAACCCTTCCTGATATATACGCCATTTTATATCAAGAGAAGAAGAAGCCTAAATTTACAACTGGCAAGTTTAATGTATTAAACTCTGGATTTAGTAACGAATTATCAATACTGCAATTTATTGTATTCTTTACTAAATGGACATATGGTGGAAGATTTGAAGAATGTTATCAAGAGATGATTGATAAAGTTACATCAAGAAACAATCCATCTCGTTCGTTTTGTCACAATACATTTAAATTATTGAATCGGTTATTCAGACAACATAAAAATAAAAGCGGAAAGAAAATAAGAAATAGAGCATACAAAACACTGTTTAATGATGTGTTTACAAAAATGAGATTCGTTACAATTAATGGGCATCCTGCACTTACAGTATTTTTTAAAGATATATCGCATGATGCAGTAAATGATATAATGAATCAGATACCTGGATTTGGGGACGTAATGAAAGCGTATCTTGAAGGACAATATGAGATAGATATAGAGATAGATGCAAAACAATTAAAGCTCGGTAAGGATGTATCTACAGCAATAAAACAGACAGCAGAAAGAACTGGTGTTAGCGAAGAAGTAATTATAAAAAGATTTCATGGAGAGAAGGAACCAAAACAAAGACATCATTTACTTGACCCAGACTCGCAAACTGGATACAGCGATACAATTAATTTGAAAAAGTCAGAAGAAATAGACGATAATATAGATATAGTTGATCCAGCCAGCGGCGATGAATCTGCATTAAGTGAATCGTCAGAACATTGCGAAGATGGTATATCAACCTCTTCATGTACAGGAGATAATGAAATACAAGATACTATATCAGATATATTAAACAACAACGATGGAGATGTATTAGATATAGCAAGTGACAAAGATAACACAAGCGCTGAAAACATTAGTGATGACGACCTAAATATTCTTGAGCAGATAGAAAACATGTAATGGAGATAATTCGTACAATGAATATACATGAGACAAATCATGAAGTAGTTAAACAAAGCCAGCAATATATGTCTATATTCATTTCAGATCAGCCGATATTTTTACAAGATAATTCACCGCCGATTGTAAATATAGATATTAATGGCAATATTATAGAAGTACTACATATAAACGCACCAGATAAATTTAGAAATAGATTTATTATATTTATTGCATCTAAAAGCATAGATGCAATAAATATGTCTAAGAATTTTTTTATTGCGAGAATGCATGAGATATTTATGGAAAGAATCAACTGTGATTCACTAAGAGAAAGTGAATCAAATTCGTGTACAGAATACTTTGTAAAAGTATTAAGTAACTCAAAGGATTATATTACCGCAATAAAGTCTTGCTTAAGGATAATGGAAATAAAGACACATGATATAGATTTATTTTGCAATGATTTAATTGAGGTACTAACCGATAACCAATTTGATAGACATGTATTTAACAATATTCAATTCAATGTCGCACAAACAAATGAATCATACAGAAGATGTTTTGAATTTTTAATGAAAGAATCTAGCGGTTTATTTAATTTTTATGGAAAAAAATTATATGATAATGAATTAAATGAATTTATACAGTGCAGAAATAAAATGTTTTTTATCGAAAGAATAAAAGATATAGGCGCAATTAAAAAATATATTGGAGAGGAAAATAAAAACAATGTGTATTCATTAATGATATATGCAACAATGAGTGGATTTTCTATACGTGAAGACAATGATTGTTCGGTACACAAAGAAGAAAAGAAAGAAATTAAATACAATGAAACAGATAAATATATAAGAATACTGAATAGACAAATTGATATAGCTAATAGACAGCTAATGCGGCAACGAGAACACATACCACAAATAATTGCAGCAGCAAATATATTATTAATAAATAATAGTTCACAAAGCATTATTATATTAAATGGATTAGCAGTTAAAAAAGAAATGCACCATCATCATATAGGCACACAGATTTTGGAACACTGCCTTTACACTGTAAACCCGAAGTGCATGATAGCGTTTATTCCTCTACGGGTCTTAAGCCAAAAAGGCTGTAATGCCACTGATGTTGAATTCTACGACAAGTCTATGCGTGCGTGTGCGTTTTTCAAGGCAGTGTCACGTGACGACAAATCATCTGTTTCCATACGGACAAACATTGAGTGCGTAAAGCGTGACAGGCAACGGGTCGAGTGTATGAAATATATCATTATGAATAAAAATTAAAATTTGGGCTTGACACACAAGCGGAAATATGGTATAATATGGACATACGAAAAGTGGCGAAGCGGTAAAATTGTATTCATCCTACGATAAACTTTACACTGTAAACTTATTTCATATACTTAACCTCAAAGTTACTTCGGAGAAAAAATGAGTGATGAGTTAACGAAACCTGAAGGCGGAGAGATTTCCGCAGGGTTTGAAGCATTCGCTTCAGCAGAAGAACTGCAACAGGCATTAAGCGCATTTGAAGACAATGTAAATTCATCTGAAATCTTATATTCCCGTATGGGAATTATGCAGGACAAGACTCCAGAGATTGAAAACCAGATTCAAGGATATAGGCAAGGACAGCTTTTTGATAACCAGACTAGGGAAATACTTACAAGGAAGATTCCTGCTCCCTGGCTTGTTGGTAAAGTTGATCCAGATTCAATTCCTAAATATGAGACGTGTTTAATTGTTCCAGTATTTAAATTACCAACTGAATTTGTTAAATGGAAGGATAGAAGTAAAGGAGAGAAAGGTTGGGAGTTTAAAACGCTAGATAGATCAGATCCTCGTGTTCGTGCTGGATTATGGCCAAAGTCTGGAGGAACGTGGGGAAATAAACCTGAAGAGAAAGGCAAGAAGCCACCAGTTACAGAAAATATAAACTATCTTTGCGTTGTACTAGACGCCATAGATCATTCAGTCATAAAGAATTTTATTATCATTACATTTGCAGTCACTTCGTTTAAGGCAGGCCAGAAGCTTACAAAGTTTATCATGGAATTGAAATCAAAAAACATTCCTCCATTTGGAAAAACATTTTACTTGTATGGATATCAAACCCCAAACGCTGCTGGAATAAAATATTATACAATTGGAGTTCAGGAGGGTCCAATCATTACAGCCGTTAATCAAGAAATTATTCCAGATGTTATAAATATGAGTAAGTTCCTTGCAGATAAAGAACATGGACGAGAGCGGCAAGAAACTCTTCTTAATGCTGCTGATGTTATAAATGAAGAAGATGATACAGATATAGCCAATGACAATACACCTACTGACGGAGGCTCTGTTGGAGAGCCGGCATTTTAGTAGTAGCCACTAACGAAATAACGAAGGAAGAAAATGACCGTTGAGCAAAAAGAAGCTGTTAGCGAGCCAGCTAACAACAAGAATCCTATTGCATCTGGAAATGAAAACAATGAAGTCATTGATACATCAGTAGTTGATCTTGATGGCGCTGATGGTGAAGAAAGCGAAGTCAGCGAATTAGAAGAACTACCAATCCTTCCAGATATATCTATGGGTAAAGACCCTACAACTGAAAATGTTATTTATATTGATCTTGATCAAATTGATTGTCGGATTCAATCCAATGTTAGAGAAGAAAACTCGCAAGCATATTCAGATGCAAGCATCAGGAAATTAGCAAATACAATTATTTCTGCCAATACACTTCTTGAAAATCTCGTAATTTACAAAGTAAAGCCGAGTGATAAGACTGATGGAAAATCTTACAAATTAAATGATGGGTTTAGGCGTGCTAAAGCTTTAAGGATGGCACACGAAATTACTGGAGATGATAAATATATAAAGGCTCCGTTTGTGCGAGCAATTGTTTATGATGTAGATCCAGACGCAGCAAAGAAAGTCGGCGGTCAAGCCATATTTAGATTGACTCAACTTATTTCTACTGTAAGGGAAGATTTAGAACCGCTTGAAACTGCAAAGACAATTGAAAAAGTTATTACAGAATCTAGGGGCACATTAAGTCAGGCAGATGTTGCATCTATTCTTGGAGTTACACCTGGAAAGGTTTCTCAATACTTAAAGCTTCTTGAAGCACCAGAAGTATTCAAGAAGCTTTTAGCTGAAGGAAAGATTCCATTCTCTCATATTCGTGAGATGCAGTCTAGTGCATATAATATTGATCCAAATGTTTATGATCCACTTGCAAAGATTGCGACTAAGTTTAATTTTGAAGCATTTAAAGATCATCTTATTAAGCACTTCTTAAAGAATAAGCCAGGTGAAGAAAAGAGTAAAGACGTAAGGAGCACTAAAGTTGTTGCAAATACAGTGAAGATTAAGAATGTGTTTATTCCGTATTTGAAAAAGAAAGTTGAATCACTTTCTGAAAAGCCGAGTGAATTAAAGAAAGAATATACTGCACTTGATCTTGAAAAGGCACGGTTAGATGCAATTGCAAGTACAGTTAACGATGAAGCTGCGTTATCTAAGGAAGTGATTCCATTTGAAAAAGAGCTTGAAGAGGCCGCTAAATTAAAGGAAGAACAGAAGAGCGCTGAAGAGTTATATGAAAAGTTTATTAGCGACCAAGCTAAGCTTGCAAAGAATTTGATTGACCTTCCTATTAATGATGAAACTGGAGAACGTCCATATCCAAGTCTTACCTCTGCATTGGCTGAAGTCCACAAGCGAATGCTTAAGGCTACACCTGAAGAGACTGCCAAATTTGGGTTTGACGTTAAAGATGAATCTAAGCGGGCTGAAACATTGAAAAAGATTCATACAAAGTATATAGAAAACAAGAAGCTCGCCAAAGAGAGAGCGGCAGCTATGAAAGAAGCAAAGGCCAAGAAAGCTGCCGAGAAAGCTGCCGAGAAGCCTGCAAGCGCAGAAGGCGGCGAGGGCGAAAAAACCAAAAAGAAGAAGGGGAAAAAGAAGTAATTGTAGCACAGATAACGGTGTGGCAGCCAGGTTAAAGTTGTAGACAATTATACATAAACGGGGTGATGAGATACAGTGTCTTATCGCCCTGTTTTTATTTGACACAACAACAAAGGAGAAAAACAATCGACAACACTGATTTAAGTTCGATTGTGAAGCGTAGCTCTGTATTGAATATGCGTGGCTATAAATCAATGAAAAAGACTAGAGAGATACTTGGAGTAAACGAAGAAATTGAACTATGGAAGAGATATAATAAATTACTTGAAACAAGAGATAATAATGATGCATTTGTTATTAAGCTATACAATTATTTATTTTGTATATATTTTAGAAATATAAATTTTCTTGCAACAAAAGCATATAGAAATATACCAAAATATTCAAGTGTATCATGGAGCGATGTTATAATGTCATGTATTTGTGGACACGTTGAGTCATTTCGCAAATACGATCCACATAAAGGTACTCTATATTTCACATTTGCAAGAGATAGAATATATTATTCTGTAATAGACTTTATTAGGCAGTTTCAAGATGTACCAAATCATATATCACAATTAAGAAGAGAGCTTATTCCAAAACTTCAGATTTTATCTCATGAATTAAAAAGGCCAATAAATGACGATGATATATATGACCTTATATTAAGCGGAGAATTTTGTGAGAATTACTTATATCCAGATTTATTTAAGCTCATAAAGATACAGACGTTTAATGAAACAAATTCACATATATCAGGCGTTAATGATAGTTTTATTTCGTCCATGTTGAACAATAAAATAATAACAGTAAACGATGAAACAGAATTAAAGAAAGAAATAAATTACTCAAAGCTTCTTGAAGTTATAGATAATGAAGATATTAGATTTACAATACTAACTACATTCTTTTGGGGTATGCCATTATCCGACGTAGCAAAAATACTGGAAGTATCTACTGCGACAGCACATGGACTGAAGGTTCGTGGTATAAAGATACTTAGAGGAAATTTTTCATCAAGATCAGAAATGATGGAGTATATAGATGAAAACTGTAGATGCGACACTTAGTTGTCTATATGAATTAAAGCGTAAACTAGAAGAGATAGTATGCACAAGTGGAGTTGATGCAGGTGTGATATATAAATCAACTGAATCTCCAACATATTACGACAATGGACTTAAATGCCAAGTGTATAAGCATAAACACTTTTCAGAACTAGGAGATTCATTGGTTAAGTTATCAAGAGAACTAGATGACTTGATAAATGTTTACAGTGTAAACTTAGAAAAGGAAATTCATAGTGACTGATAATCAGAGAACGATGACTATTCAAGTTATTAGAGTCAAGTACAAGAAAGATAGTTTTTGTATAATAGATTGCAAGATACTAGAAAATAAAGATAAGCCACAATCTGTTGGAACAGATATTTGCTGTACAGGAATATTTTACGATATACACGAGAAAGCAGTTTACACTGTAAATGGAATTCCTACTCTTTCTAAATATAAAACAAGAAGCGGTATAGAGAAAGAAGAATGGCAGTTAAAGGTATCAAAGTCTGAAAAGTCTTCTCGAATGTGTATTGATGGATTAAGAGATTATCTTACAAGACACGCACCAATGATAGGTAAAGTTAAGGCAGAAAAGCTTATCTCTAAATTTGGTGAAGAACTTCTTAGTGTTATATCAAACAAAATAAATTTACAAAAAGTTACTGATGTAGTAGGCGAAAGAACTGCGTTAATGCTTCTTGAGTGGTCAAATGAAAATAAAGATAATTATGAATTAAGAAAAGAGTTATATGAAGTTGGATTAACAGAATGGCAAGCAAATAAAATATTTCAATTTTTTAAACATGGTATAAGGGATTCAATAAAAAAGAGATGCTTTGAATTAATAGGCGTCAGTGGTTTTGGATTTAAAACGGTATGTAATATAGCAGATAAATTTGGAATATCAAGAAACGATACAGGCAGGATAGATGCATGTATAATATATTTAATTCAGCAAGAAATAGATCAGGGACATTCGTTTTCATTTGATGAAAATATAGTAACTGAATCATGTAAAATACTTGAACTATGCAAAGATGATATAAGAGCCAGAATAAAATATCTGATAGAAACTAAAAAGATATTTACTGAAGAGACAGATATAACTGAATTTTCAAATATACTTCCAGGCGGATTAAGTGATCAAATTGACGCAGACATAAAAACAATAATATTAGAAGCTGACGAAGAAGAGATATGCAGCATAGAGTTGGATGATTTGAGAGATACACTAGGAAGTTATGTTGATCTTGATGAGCTATTGCCACACTAAGGATATCGCGTAATGAATCAAGGCGAAAATGTTCTTTGTATTCAAGAATCATTTACTCATAAGTATATGCAGGACAAGCAGTTTTTAAGATTTTGTGAAGTAAGTGACTACAGGACATTTACTACATATTTTAGATTAAGGTCTGAAACAGAGACAGATGAAAGATACAAGCAAATCATTCCGTATATAATTGTAAAATGTGGACAGAAATATTTTGTATACAATAGAGAGCATAGTGGTGAGCAGAGATTAAATGGAAAGCTTAGCATTGGAATTGGCGGACATGTAAATGATGAGCATCTAACAGAAATAACTAATGTATGTACAGAAATTTTTGAGGAACTTGGCAGAAGGACATATGAGGTTTATTTTAGAGACAATCTCTGTGAATATAGCAATCAGCAATTTTTAAACACGTGTAAGGGTTTTATATACGACAATACAACTCCAGTCGGAAGAGTTCATCTTGGATTATTATTTGAGCTATACGTCACGCATGAGTTTGTTTCAGATGGAGAAATACATGATAACAGGCAATGGAATAGATGGATGGATATAAATGAAATTAAAGAAATAAAAGACAAATTTGAAAATTGGAGTAAAATTGTGATTGAGCATTATCTCTGTAAGGGATATAGCGATGACTTTTAAAAGAAGGATTATATGCGAAGATGAACCTAGTGAAGAAGAACAGAAGAGGATTGATAGAATAATAAAGGAATCAATTGAGTCTATAAGGAACAAATGGACTCCGCATGTTAGATATCAAAGGTCACTTGGTAAAGACTGTTGCTCTGATACAAAAAGATGTATTTGCAAAAATCCGATACCAATAATTAATGTTTAAAAAGCTGTCAAATTTTGAGTTGCTTGAATTATTAAGAGATTTAGATTTAAGGTTGTCTGAAGAAGATGAAATAGTCATGACTGAATGGGAGATAAATTTTGTTGAGAAAATGATTGACATGTTAAATGACTTAGAAAGATATGATAAATTTACTGTAATCTTATCTGAAAAACAAAGGGGTTGCATTATTGATATATTAGAGAAATATTCATAATGTTACTATACACTCCTCAATATAGAATAGCTGAAGAAGAAACAGCTTATCTTATAAATCAATTCATCTCTCAGTCTCCAGATAAACTCAAGCCGGTATATGGAAACGCACTAGATAATCAAAGGTCGGCAATAGATCATGCTGCCACTAAACAAATAATGATATTGCGTGGGTATCCAGGTTCAGGAAAAACAACAACAATTAGAAATATAGTTACTACATTTCAAGAAGCTGGCATGAGAGGAAAGCTTCTTGCTCCAACAGGCAAGGCTGCAAAGAGAGCTAAAGATGTATTGTTTTCAGATGACAAAAATCTTAAAAAAATAAATGAGAACTATATAGATATTTCTACAATACATCGTTGTATTGGATATAAAAAGAGCGATGGAAATAATGAAGTGTTATTCCACTTCGATGAAGATAATAAAATAGATGCGGATTATGTTATCATTGATGAAGCATCAATGTCTGGATTACTGATATCTCATGGATTACTTAAGGCTATAGATCCAAGAAAAACTAGGCTTGTGATTTGCGGAGATTCAAATCAACTACAGAGTATTGACGCAGGAAATTTCTTCAATGATTTAATTGATTCTAAAATAATACCAGATGTTAACCTAAAGAAGATATATCGTCAAGGACAAGACAGTGGTATAGTTAATAATGCATTCTACGCAATGGAGCATGGAATATATTCTGGAAGCAATACAGTTACAAGGCAGAGATTTACTGATATAGAATTTATAGAAACAAAAAGTCATGTAAGAGCAGTCAATCTTATAGTAGATTATTGCACAAAGGCAAGATTATCAACAGAAGGAAAAAAGTTTTCTTCTGTTCAATGTATAGCACCGGGAAAGAAAGGTGATGTAGGAACTGTTGTATTAAATGATGCAATAAGAAATGTATATAGGGATCAGCTAGCAAATGTATCAAAGAAAAGATTTCGTAATTTTATGTTATATGATAAAGTCATAAACAAAAAGAATAGATATGATTTGAATATCGTCAATGGAGATACAGGAGTTGTCACGGAAGTCAACAATGATTCTATGGTTGTCGATTTTGGAAAGGGATGTGGACAAAATGAAGATGGTATTGTGGTTGTTGATAGCGATACAGCTAATAGTATTTATCACGCTTATGCTTACACTATTCATTCTAGTCAAGGATCGGAATATGAATGCGTTATCTTGCCGTTATTTAAAACTCATTACATGCTTCTCTCTCTTAACTTGTATTATACCGCTATTACGAGAGCTAAAAAACATTTGGTGGTTGTATTTGAGCAAGAAGCAATAAAGAGATGCCTGAGCAACAAATCATTAATGCACAGGAATTCAAATATGGTTATGTATTTACATAAGTATAACAGAAATGTAAAATAG